>Ga0208204_100038_pt1 | contig 103085 bp, 99 predicted proteins | sample DeeseametaMP2252_FD_184173 | JGI IMG/M metagenome (GOLD analysis project Ga0208204, IMG submission 184173) | Marine microbial communities from the Deep Pacific Ocean - MP2252 (SPAdes) | ecosystem: Environmental > Aquatic > Marine > Oceanic | place: West of El Salvador, Pacific Ocean | collected...
TCGATGATCCGTGGGGGTACGGCAACTCTTTGGAGTGGGCGACCTCGTGCCCGCCGCCGCGGCACAATTTCACCGAGCTGCCTCGTATCCGTTCCGAGCGTCCGGCGTTCGAGTTGCATTACCCGCATATGGTCGACCGGATGCGCGCCGAAGCCCACGTCGGTCCCGGGTCACACGGTGGCGAGACCACCGAAGTCCTCGAACAGGCACGCCGGGCACCCATCGCCACCAGCGACCACGAAGGCTCCGGGGACGACGACGTCAAATAACGTGCCCCGAACGGCGTCGGGACGCGGCCGAGGCGCTCTCAGATCTCTCACAGCAGAGCAAGCGATACTCGACCGATGCCATCGTCCACCCCTGCGCAGTCGACACCCGTACCGCTGTGGGCAAGGCCGATGATGTTCGCGTTTCGTCGCAACGTTTCGCTTCACACACGGATCCGCGTCCTGACGATCAGCTTGGCAACGCTTGCGGTCGCCGTGAGTGCTCTGGCCATCTATCTCGTCGCCGAGCAGGCGCTTCGCGATCAGCTTGCCGATCGTGTCACCCGCAACGCCGATGCACTGATCGCCGGTGCAACCCTCGGAGTTCCCTCGACCTTCTACGGCTTCGGTGTCGGTAGCGTCGATGGCCCGGCCATCAAGGTGGCGCTGGTGACTTCTTCGGGCGAATTCGTCACCTTCACCACAAAATCTCAACCCTTCACCGGAGCGACGGGAGTTCTGGACGAGCCCGAGCAACAGGTCGTCGACGGTGAAGCCGCCGAGTCGCTCCGCGAAGTACGGGGCTACATGATCTCGGCCAAGCGAACCATCACCGGTGAAACGGTGATGGTCGCCGAGTCACTCGATACGAATGCTCCCCTCCTCGGCAAACTGACTCTGGCGCTGGTGATGATCGGCGCGTTCCTCGTAGCCCTGGCAGGTATCGCCGGATCTGCTGTTGCCCGAACCGGTCTGCGGCCGGTGAAAAGACTGACGAACGCCACCCAACAGGTGGCCCGCACCGGGCATCTCGAGCCCATACCCGTCACCGGTGACGACGAACTCGCCTCACTTGCCAGGAGTTTCAACGAAATGCTGGAGGCGCTCGCCGCCTCCGGTGCGCGCCAGAACAAGCTCATCACCGATGCGGGTGAGGAGCTGATAGAGCCTCTGTCTGCGCTCCGAGCGAAGATCGATACAGTCATGTCGCTCGACACCGACCACGCTCCCCCCATGACGCCCACCGAGCAGGACGAGCTCCGCGCCGGTGTCCTGACCGACATGGATGTCATCATTCGCTTGGTCCACGACCTCGTGAACCAGGCACGGGACAAGTCGCTGACAGCGGGTGCCCACGACCTGGGCGGCAGGTCATGAATTTCGACGCCGGTCAATTTCGAGCCCGTTCTCCGCGAACGTGTCCCACGGGATATGGCTGTGCCCGAAGACGAGCACGTCCGTGTCCGGATACGCAGCCGCCATCCGCTTCTCGCGCCTTGGCGCAGTACCCAGATCGGCGACCCTCATCGGAAATCACGGGATGAGGTTCGAACTCGCAGGTCCATGAGCTGCAGGTGGTCGGCGACCACGGTCACTGCCCCCTCGGCGTTCTGTACTTTCCCGCGGATCAGCAGAGCAGGTGCAGTGAGAGCGAGCTTCCGATACTTCGCCCACAGACCCACCGAGCAGACGACGTTGACCATCCCCGTCTCGTCCTCCAGGTTGACGAAGGTGACACCGGCTGCCGTAGCCGGTCTCTGTCGGTGAGTCACCGCGCCACCGACGAGTACACGATCTCCGTCCGGAACCGACAGCAACCGATCGGCCGGAAGCACCCCGAGCGCATCGAGCTGCTCACGAAAGAACTGGGTGGGGTACGAGTTCGGCGACACACCTGTCGCCCACACATCCGCCGATGCCAGATCCAAGTCACTCATGCCTGGAAGGACAGGTGCGCGCGTCGACGCTCCGAGCCCGGGAAGCAGATGCGATCGCTCACCGGCTGCCGCCCCGGCCGCCCACAGCGCTTCCCGCCGAGTGATACCGAAGCAACCCAGCGCGCCTGCTGTGGCCAGCGATTCGGCTCGGGCGGTCGAGAGCTCCACCCGTCCCGCGAGATCGACGAAGGACGTGTACGCACCGCCCAGGACTCGCTCCTCGACGATACGCTCGGCGAAATCCTGGCCGATGTGCCGCACGTCCGCGAGACCCATCCGGATCTCGAGACCACCTCCGGTGAGATCCGCGTACCACGAACTCACGTTGACATCCGGGCCGTGGACCTGAACGCCGTGTCTTCGCGCATCGGCGACCAGGGATTGAGGCGAGTAGAACCCCATCGGCTGCGCTCTCAACAGACCTGCGCAGAACGCTGCCGGATGATGCAGCTTGAACCAGGACGAGTAGAACACGAGCGAGGCGAAACTCTGCGAATGACTTTCGGGAAAACCGAAATTCGCAAATGCAAAGAGCTTTTCGAAGATGCGATCTGCAGCCTCACCGACGATGCCGTGCAGTTCGCGCATACCGTCGTAGAAACGACCACGCATCTCGTTCATTTTTTCCGGGGATCGTTTCGAGCCCATTGCCCGACGTAGTCGATCGGCTTCGGCAGCGCTGAATCCCGCGACGTCGATGGCCATCTGCATGAGCTGCTCCTGGAAGAGCGGCACTCCGAGCGTGCGGTCGAGAGCCTTCTCGAGCGACGGATGATCGAACGTGACAGGTTCGATTCCGTTGCGCCGCTTGATGTATGGATGCACCGAACCGCCCTGGATGGGACCGGGCCTGATCAGCGCCACCTCGACGACCAAATCGTAGAACTCCCGGGGTTTGAGCCTCGGCAACGTTGCCATCTGAGCCCGAGACTCCACCTGGAACACCCCCACCGAGTCGGCCCGCTGCAACATGTCGTAGACGGCTTTCTCGCCCAGATCGATGTCCGCAAGATCGATTCGGATCCCTTTGTGCTCGTCCACCAGATCGATCATGTAGTGCAGAGCCGACAGCATGCCCAGGCCCAACATGTCGAATTTGACCAACCCGACTGCAGCGCAATCGTCCTTGTCCCACTGCAATACGCTCCGGTTCGCCATCGTCGCCCATTCGACCGGACACACGTCGGCGATAGGACGGTCGCAGATCACCATGCCACCCGAGTGGATACCGAGATGGCGGGGAAAGCCCTCGATCTGCTGAGCCAGTTCGAGAACGGGCTTGGGGATGTCGCTATCTTCTTGCTCACCGATACCGGACCAACGGGTGACCTGCTTGCTCCAAGCATCCTGCTGCCCCTGCGAGAATCCGAGGGCGCGAGCCATGTCACGAACCGAGGACTTTCCACGGTAGGTGATGACGTTTGCGACCTGCGCAGCGTGTGTGCGGCCGTATTTCTCGTAGACGTACTGAATCGCTTCCTCACGTCTGTCCGATTCGATATCGACATCGATGTCCGGTGGCCCGTCTCTTTCGGGGGCCAGGAAACGTTCGAAAAGGAGCTTGTTCGCCACTGGATCGACATTGGTGATTCCGATGGCAAAACACACCGCCGAGTTGGCTGCCGATCCTCTTCCCTGACAAAGAATGTCACGGCCCTTGCAGAAGGCGACGATGTCGTGAACGACGAGAAAGTAGCCCGGGAAATGCAACCTCTCGATGATGTCTAGTTCGTACTCGATCTGCGCGTACGCCGATGGGTGGTCGGCCGGCGAACCGTACCGCCGCTCCGCACCCCGCTGCGCGAGCGTACGAAGGTAGCTGATCTCCGTGTGGCCGGCAGGTACGTCGAACGGGGGAAGTTGCGGTGCGATCAGACGAAGATCGAATGCGCACTCCCGACCGAGCTCCGCCGCCGCACCCACGACGCCCGGATAGTGCCCGAACAGCCGAGCCATTTCCTCCCCCGACCGTAGGTGTGTCCCACCTGTGGGTGACAACCATCCAGAGGCCTCGTCCAAGCTCGTTCGCGCCCGCACCGCCGCCATCGCCATCGCCAGGTGGCGACTGTCCGGTGTGGCGTAATGCGCCGCGGTGGTGGCGACAACCGACAGTCGATACCGAGTCGCGAGCTCGAACAACGCGTCGTTGCGTTCGTCGTCCTCCGGTAGCCCGTGATCGGTGAGCTCCACGGTGACACGGTCGGCGCCGAATCTGTCGACGAGATCGACCAATGCCGCCTCTGCAGCAACGGGGCCGTCCCTCGCCAGAGCGCGTCGTACATGCCCTTTTCGACAACCGGTGAGAATCTGCCAGTGACCGCCGGCGGCCTCCGACAGAGCGTCGAAATCGTAGCGAGGTTTTCCTTTCACACCGCCCGCCAGATGCGCTGCCGCGATCTCGCGCGAGAGCCGTCGGTACCCCTCCTGCCCACGCGCGAGCACGAGCAGATGCGTGCCGTCCGGATCCAATTCACCTGCCCTGGATCTGGCCGTTCCCAACGACAGCTCAGCGCCGAACACGGTCTTGATGCCGAGCGCTTTGGCTGCTTCGGCAAACCTGACAACTCCGTAGAAGCCGTCGTGGTCGGTGATCGCAATCGCTTCCAGGCCCAGACGCACAGCCTCTTCGACCATTGCTTCAGGATGACTGGCACCGTCGAGAAAACTGAAGGCCGAATGCGCATGTAGCTCCGCGTACGCAACCGTCGACGGCTCGGTCGAGATCGCACTTCTCTCGTACGCTCCGCGTTTGCGCGACCATGCCGGACTGTCTCCACCGTCGCCGATGATGTCGGGTTTCGGGCGCGCGGGACGGCCGGAGAGGACACGCTCCATCTCCGACCACGTCGGCGGACCCTCGTTCCACCCCATCGCTCACCCCTTTCCTGCCCATCGACTCCCCTGCCCTCGAACGACGACGAAGGCAATGTTCGAACGTGTGTTCCCATTAGATCGCACGGCACCGACACAACTCAACCGGGACGTAGCCGATAGGCTCGCTCGTCGGGTAGCACACCGAGAGAGCCGGAGATGCACGTGAGAAATTGGGCTTCGTTCGTTGTTTCCCACAAGAGATGGGTTCTTACCTTCACCGTCCTCGTGGTGGCGCTGACCGGCGCATGGGGCCTGGGCGTGTTCGGCAAGCTCAGCGAGGGCGGCTTCGTCGACCCGAGTAGCGAGGCCGCCGAGGTCAGCTCCCTCGTCACCGACCTTGGGCAGCCAACCCCGGACATCGTCGCCATCTACACTCCGCCCGAGGGACAGACGATCGACGATATCGGTCCCGACGTCACCGCCGTCCTGGACGAATTCCAGAGCAACTACTCGGTTCAGAACGTTGCTTCCTACTGGACGGCCAACGCCGCTGCCCAGCCGTTTCTCGTGTCCGAGGACGGCACCAAAGCGCTGGCGACAGTCACCCTCGGGCCCAACTCCGGTGTCACGTTCGCCACCTTCGGCGACCTACCGCCACAGCTCGAAGTCCCCGGCGTCACATCTCAGTTCGCCGGCGGTTCGGTCGTCGGCGTCTCGTTCAGCACAACCCTGCAGAGCGACCTCGTTCGCTCCGAGGCAATCGCCATCCCCGTCGTTCTGGTGTTGCTGATCTTCATCTTCGGTGGTGTCGTCGCAGCCGCAGTGCCGGTGTTCGTCGGCATTCTCAGCGTCCTCAGCGCCCTGGCAATACTTCGAGTGCTCACTTCCTTCACCGAGGTCAGTTCGTTCTCGATCAACGTCGCGTCACTACTCGGGCTGGGATTGGCAATCGACTACGGACTGTTCATCGTCAGCCGATTCCGCGAGGAAATGCGATCGGGCTCCGAACCCGCCGACGCAGCCGTGCGCACCGTGCTCACCGCGGGGCGCACCATCGCTTTCTCGGGCCTGCTACTGATCTGCGCCTTCGCCGGGATGCTCGTATTTCCTCAACCCATCCTCAAATCTCTCGGCTTCGGCGCGATGGCGGCAGTGGCGTGCGCTGCAATCCTGTCGCTGACGGCAGTACCGGCACTGCTCGCCCTCCTCGGACACCGCATCAACTCGCTGACGTGGAGCAAGACCGCGTCCGATCGCGGCGAGGCTCGCGCACAGAAGTTCTGGGGTGGCGTCGTCGCCAAGGTGATGCGCAAACCTGGAATCGTCGCCACGGTCATCATCGCCGCGCTTCTCGTGCTGTCCGCGCCGGTGCTCAAGATCATGCTCGGCGAGGTCGACTACACAGCGCTCCCGCAGGACGATCCCGCCCGCATCGCTGTCGAGACACTCAACACCGAGTTCCCGACCACCGGCGAAGGAGCCACGATTGTTCTGCGCGGCCTCGACGGACAGAAGCCACAGGGTGCCCCAATCGCAGACATCACGAGGCAAGCAGAGTCCTTGGACGGTATCGCGCGAGTCCAATTCACCGGTTCGAGTGACGATTTCGTCGCTATTCAAGCGACGTTCGGTGAACCGTCCGAAGGCGAAACCGAAATGGCATCGTCCAGCAATGCGGTGGCCGAACTCCGCGCGATGACCCCACCCGACGGCACCGAACTTCTCGTCGGTGGCTCCCGAGCCCTCGTCGACGACGGCAACGCCGCCATCGCGAAGTGGCTGCCCGTGATGATCGCGATCATGGTCGTCTCGACGCTGATCCTGCTGTTCCTTGCATTCGGGTCGATCGTGCTGCCGATCAAGGCGGTACTGATGGCCGGATTGAGCCTCGGCGCCACATTCGGTGTCTTGACCTGGGTTTTCCAGGAAGGCAACGGCGCCGAATTGATCGGGGTCACCCCGGCACCACTCGAAGCAACCTTCGTCGTCCTCATCCTTGCCGTCGTGTTCGGGCTCTCCACCGACTACGAGGTGTTCCTGATGTCCCGGATGGTCGAGGCCCGCACCGCCGGCGCGACCACGGAAGAAGCGGTCATCTTCGGCGCACAACGCACCGGACGCATCGTGACAGCAGCCGCCCTCGTTCTCATCGCCGTCACCGGCGCCTTCACCATCTCGGACCTGTCGATCATGCGATTCCTCGGCCTGGGAATGATCTTCGCGCTGATCGTCGACGCCACGATCATCCGAATGCTGCTCGTCCCGTCGCTGGTGAAGCTGATGGGCGAAGCGAACTGGTGGGCCCCGACCTGGATGAAAAAAGTCCACTCGAAAGTAGGAATCGGACACTAGATGCCTCGTACACTCGGCGGGCTCGGGGCGTGGTCCACCCGCGATGGTGACCGAATGTCACATTCGGTCACTCGAGAGGGTGGTTCCGGAACTTACCTTGGAGTAAGTTCACCTTATGGCGAACTACATCGTTACCGGCGGTACGGGCTTCCTGGGGCAGAATCTGCTGCCACTGCTACTGGAGCGTGACCCGTCCGCGCAGGTACACGTACTGGTGCGTCGACAGTCGGTCGCCAAACTCGAACAGCAGGTAGCTGCACTGAGCGGGAAAGACCGGGTGCATCCGCTGATCGGCGACCTCACCGAGCCCGGGCTGGGGCTGGGGCTGGAGGAAACACCGTCGAACATCGATCAGATCGTTCATCTCGGCGCGATCTACGACATCACAGCCGGTGACGAACAGGCCTCGACCAATGTCGACGGCACCCGATCGGTCGCCGAACTCGCGGTACGACTCGGCGCTCGCCTGCACCACATCTCCTCGATAGCCGTCGCCGGCGACCATGCCGGAACGTTCACCGAGGACGACTTCGACAAGGGCCAACAATTCCCGACGCCGTATCACCGGACCAAGTACGAGTCCGAGAAAATCGTTCGCGAATCGGCGACCGACTGGCGGGTGTATCGCCCTTCTGCGGTACTCGGCCATTCCGAGACCGGAGCGATCGACAAGATCGACGGGCCGTACTTCTTCTTTCCATTCTTCGCCGAACTCGCCAAACTGCCCGACGCGCTGCCCATCACCGTCCCGAACATCGGCGCGACAAATCTCGTTCCGGTCGACTATGTAGCCGCCGCCATCGTCGAGTTGATGCACCGCAACCCGTTGGGCCAAAGAGTTTTTCACCTTGTCAATCCGCGGCCGCAGTCGATGCGCGAGGTATATGCGGCATTCAGCGCGGCCGCGGGCTCGAAAGCCAGAATCGTCGAGATGCCCGGGGCCGTCGCAGCCCCAGTTCTCTCACCTCGGTTCGATGCGATTCGAGCAGGTCGCGATGCCCTGCTCGCCCGGTTCGGCGTCCCGCCCGTCATGCTCGACCACGTCACACTGCCCACCACGTTCGACTCCACGAGAACGCGAAATGCATTGAGCGGAAGCAAGATCAGCGTGCCCCCGCTCGCGTCGTACGCGGACGCGGTGTGGAAGTACTGGCACGACCATCTGGATCCCGTCCGTGCACGCCGCACAGATCCACGTGGACCGCTTGTCGGACGCACCATCGTCATCACGGGCGGCTCGTCCGGAATCGGCCAGGCCAGTGCGGAAGCTGCAGCGCGCAAGGGTGCCACCGTGATCCTGCTCGCACGAGGTGCTGAACAGCTCGAGGCAGTCGTTGCGGGGATTCGCGCCAAGGGCGGCGACGCATATGGCTATCCGTGCGATGTAACCGACAGCGAGTCGGTGGAACAGACAGTGAAGAGCATTCTGAGCGAGCACGACCACGTGGACATGCTCGTCAACAATGCGGGCCGGTCGATTCGTCGTTCGTTGTACAGGTCCACAGACAGACTTCACGATTTCGAACGCACCATGGCCGTCAACTACTTCGGCGCGGTTCGATTGGTGCTGGCTCTGCTGCCACACATGCGTGAGCGCAGATTCGGTCACATCGTCAACATCAGCAGCGCCGCGGTACAGGGGCACACGCCTCGATTTGCCGCCTACGTGGCGAGCAAGGCGGCCCTCGACGGGTTCGCCGATGTCGCTGCAGCGGAAACACTGTCCGACGGAATCACCTTCACGACCATTCACATGCCTCTTGTTGCGACACCGATGATCACTCCGACCGGTGACAAGAACGTCGGCCCGGTGGTGTCCGCAGAGAAGGCCGCGGCGATGGTGATGCGTGCGCTGATCGACAAGCCGAAGAGAATCGATACGCCACTGGGCACACTCGGTCAGTTCGGCAGCATATTCACTCCGAAAGGCAAGGATCGGACATTGCACCAGTTCTACCGCCGGTACCCTGATTCTGCTGCCGCCAAGGGCGACAAGACCGAGACTTCCCTCCCAGCCGACTACGCTCCGAAGGACGTGTACGACGCCTCCACTCCCTCCGCGCGGGTAGCTAAACTCGCCCGCCGGCTAGGCAGGCTCGTGCCCGGCACGTATTGGTGATCCGCTGACCGGGTCAGCCCAACAGGTTCCGTCGCCAGTGACGCACGAATCCTTGGCTCAGGTAAGCAAGCGAACCGGCTGCGGTGACCCACTTGACGGTACTGACAACGGTGGTGGATCGAACGACTTTGTCGCTGATCAGGTTTCGATTGTCGACGAGGGTCAACCCGACGATGTTCTCGATGTAGTCACAGGCAGCCGATACCACCGGCGCGACTGCCAGCGCCCTGACGGTGGCGGGTCCCGGGACTGACTCGGGGTTCAGCGATGCCTTGGCGGTCAGACTCCTCGCACCCGCCCGCAGCGCCATGGCGTAGATCGCGGGGTGGACGAGATCCGGGAAGTAGTGGCTGCGGAACCGCGCGGTTTCGGCGTCGCCCATGCTCGCCAAGATCTCTCGGTAGCGTCTTTCCGACCACGCTGTCTGCACCTGGAGCACTTTCGGTCCGGCAGGACCGAGCAGCCGGACGATGTTGGCCTGTGAGACGACGAACAACGCCGACCACACGATTAGTTTCCGGTCGAGCACGCTCAGGGCCATTGCCGAATCCTAGTAGGTCAAGAACGGCAGAACTGTCGCTTCGAACGCCGCGTAGGCATCGCGGTGGATGCTGTGTCCGCTGCGAAACACCTCGACTCGGCAATCGCGTATCGCACCTGTCATGAGCTCCAGACGTACCGGATCGACCATCCCACCTGGACCTCCGCGGAGAATCAGAGTAGGAGCAGCGATATCCGACAGCGCTTTCCACCACTGCGCATTGGGCTTGCGGAACTGTTCGAGCGCAGGTGCGGTCATCGACCGATCGAATGCCAGCGCGGCGCGCGGGTGCCGAATGACGGTGGTTCCGGCATGCCACAGTTCGGTGATCGACGGAAACTTCCCGGTCAGCTTCGGTGGCGCATCACCTGGTCTGATCGGAATCGGCAGTTCCTCGACAACGAGCCGACGTACGAGCGTCGGACGGCGCTGCGCCACCACGGTGGCGGCGTAACCGCCGAGCGAATGTCCCACGATGTCGACCTCGGTGAGCCCGAGATGGTCGATCAACGCAAGAAGATCTCCTCCGAAGGACTCGAATTCGTAGGTCGGCGTGTGCGCGCTACGGCCGTGTCCGCGTAGATCGACGGCGATGGCGTGGCGGCCGTTGGTGGTCAGCGTCCGCGCGAAACGATCCCATGTACCGCCGTCGCCGCCCATCCCGTGCACCAGCACAACGGGCACGTCATCGGCTTTCAGCGCCGGGGTGAACGAGCGATACGCAATATCGATGCCACCCAGTTCGACAGTCTCCGTCGTCATCTCCATTGCTTCGACAGTAGCGGCCGTTGTGTCTGTCGCGCGGTCTGTCATTCGTAGATACCTTCCACCCGCCACTGTCCCCCATCGAACACCAGCAACAACGCTCGATCGTCCGCGAGCAGCACCTGCACACGAGCCACCGGTCCGGTCGCTGTGAGACCACCGTCCCACCAACGCTCGTCGACCGGCCATGGCCCGGCCAACCCGGCGAGGTCCCACTCCTTCGTTCCCCAACGCATGCGCGCCGGTCGAGTGTCGAAGTGGCCACGTTCGGTGACACCGACGCCCGACCCGGCGCGATTCATCAGAGTCACTGCCGGTCGCGAAACGATCACCGCTGCCGGCGCTGGTTCGGGCAATCGCCCAGGCCACGGAGCGCTTGGATCCGTCAGCGGTACCAGCTCGTCGCCGAGGGGACGCAACGTGATCCGCTCGGCCGGACCCCGCCCCCCGCTGAGCACGCCGCCCAGTACCGAGTCGCCACCGAGCAGGCCCTGCACTCGCACGAGCGCTCGACGCGCCCGCTCGTCCTCGTCGCCGATGCTCCCCCAGAGCCCCAGTTGCAATTCCTCGGCTGCGACGACTTCGACCGGCTCCAACCGTAGGACCACGATGCCCGACGTCGGTTTGTTCTCGCTTCGTCCTGTCAACCATCCATCGAGCTGCCAACGAACTCGATCGGCCGTCCCCTCAGGAGTGAGCGGCTCGGCGCACCGCCATGTCCGTGACAGGCTTTCGCCGCTACCGGTACTTGCGTGCACCAGCAGTCGAGTACATGCGACGGCGGCGGCAGCGAGCTTGGTGTGCAGTTGCTCGGCCATTCCGCGACCGGCGAAGGCAGCCGCATCGACTCGATCGATCGGCGGATCGCAGAGATACTCCACATCGAGATCCGGCGGCAGTGCTCGAGCCGACGGCGGACGTTCGGGCTCTCCCCGCGCACTCCGGTGCGCCAGGATCGCGTCGGTACCGAACCTCGACGCCACATCCCCCGGCGTCAGCGCAGCAAAATCTCCGATGGTTCGCAAACCCAGGCGTCGCAGTAGGTCGACGAGTTCATCACGATTCGCTGCAGCCATGCTCGGTTCGGCAGAAAGCTCGGCCACCGGCAGCGGTGACAGAAATCCGGCGCCTCCACCACGCGGCACCACCTGCGCATGCCGCGCCGCGATCACTGCGGTGGACAGCTCGTCGGCTATCCCGACCTGGCATTCGACGCCCGCTGCCGAGGCCTCGTCGATCAGCCGTTCCACGGCCAGATGCTCGGACCCGAAGTAACGCGCAACGCCCCGGGCGGCAAGGACGAGCAGTCCCGGCCGCAGCACTTCGACGCCGGGCGCGATGGCCGCGATGGCCGATACCACCGGCTCGAACACCCGAGCGTCTCGATCGGCGTCGGCCAGAGCGATATGTATCTCCGGGCAGCGTGCCTGAGCTTCCCTCCGCCGCACACCACGCTTGACGCCGAACGTTCGTGCTGTCGCAGAGCAGGCAATGACGCGATTGGCCGACGTGACAGCCACCGGGTGGGTGGCTGGAAGGTCCGCCAGAGCGGCCGCAGCCACCGCAGGCCAATCCGGACACCACAGCGCAAGAACGCGGCTCATGTCGACACCGCGACGGGCAGCGATAGGGGCGCAGCGTCACGCTCGTCGGCGAACCACTCGACACGACCACCGACGGAGCGCAGGTCGAGCCGAACAGTGCGGGTACGCATCGCCTTGCCTCGAGCGGACACCGACAACCGAATCGATCGAAGCCGTCCTCGCCCCAACTCCCGGCCGCTCCCGAGCCCGTCGTACCCGTGCACCGAGGCTTCGAGTCGTAATTCGGCTCCGTCCCAGCGTCCGTCCGTGACCAGCAACGTCGCGCCTTTGCTGCGCGCCCTCGCCACCACGGCCCGAGCTCGGGTGGGCGCGACCGATTCACCACCGAGACCGAGCACGACCAGGTCCACACCGTCGAGCAGGATGGCCGCGACCTCCACCGGATCGGACCCTGGATCGGGAATCAATGCCAACTTGTTCAACTGCGCCCCCATCTCGACGGCAGCAAGAACGCCGAACCGCGGCAGCCCGATGACAGCGACGTGTCCTCCGGCACTCGTCACCGCAGCCACCACACCGAGCAACAACGAGCCTGCGCCCGACACCGAGACCACAGTCCCCCGGACCAACCCGCCATGCGGCAGCACACCGGCTATGACCTCGGGCACCGGGAGAACAGAACGCGTGCGCCCGGCCGCCTTCGGGGATGAAGCAGTCGATCGTTCCTCGACCGGTTGTGTCTCATGATGCTCGATACGCTCCGACGCCGATTCCCCTCGCGAGGGCACCTCTGCCATCCGTCGACGCAGCAACGCAACCCGCTCGGGCAGGGACAGGCCACCCAGCGCATCCGGCGAAGCGGAAGCATCCGATACAGACATGTCACTCCCCTTGCACACTGAAACCAGCACATGAATTTCGCGAGCTCGAACACACGGGAAGTGGAGTATTCGAACACACTTTCGATTCTCGTTCCAAGTAAAGCCGGTCTGGTGCCAGCTCGTCAAGGCGACAGCGTTTTCGCTGGTAGAGACCATGACAAGGCTCCTGCGGGCAGTGATGCTCACCGTCCACTAACCTGTGGTCGTGACCGAGCAGCAACGCACCGCACGGGTTGTGGGACCCGACTACCTTCTCGCCGGCAGGTACCGCCTCGCCTACAAGCTCGGCGGTGGCGGAATGGGCGCGGTCTGGCTTGCGCAGGACACACTTCTCGCCCGCAAGGTCGCCGTCAAACAGGTCACCTCGACGGCGCACCTGAGCGACGAAGCGGCTCGCGAGGTACGCAACCGCGCCATGCGCGAGGGCCGCATCGCCGCCCGCTTGTCGAGCCCCCACGCCATCGCCATGTACGACGTCGCGATCGAAGACGGTGAACCTTGGCTGGTCATGGAGTACATGCCCTCACGCAGCCTCGCGCAGGCACTCAACACCACGGACTTTCTACCGCCGTACGAGGTGGCACAGGTCGGAGCGCAGGTGGCCGACGCACTCATCGAGGCGCACGAGGCGGGAATCGTCCATCGCGACATCAAGCCCGGTAACATTCTGATCGCCGATCGCGGACGCACCCTGGGCATCGTCAAGATCAGCGACTTCGGCATCTCGCGCGCGAGAGGCGATGTCGAGGAATCGGATTCGAGCGTCATCACCGGTACGCCGGCCTACTTCGCCCCCGAGGTCGCACGCGGGCAGGATCCCACCGAGGCGAGCGATGTGTTCTCCCTCGGCGCGACGCTCTACACAGCCATCGAAGGCAAGCCGCCGTTCGACATCGACCAGGATTCCATCGCGCTGCTCCACCGAGTTGCCCGAGGCCAGATCATCGCCCCCACCAGGTCCGGTGATCTGACCCAGGCATTGCTGCACATGCTCGAACCCGATCCGTCGCGCCGACCGTCGATGACGCAGGCACGCGACGAGATGATCCTCGGCGCAATCAACAGCCGAGGGAGCATCGCGCAATTACGAGGTGTACCCCTCACCTCGTCCAAAGGCACAGTGCCCACCTGGGCTCATCGGTCCACACCCGTCGCCGAAACCCGCCGCCCCTCGCGAGAATTCGGCAAGACCATCGCCGGACTCCCCGCCGTACGTTCCGGTGGCAACCTGGACGGACACGAGCCGAAGCCGTACGCGCCGCCGCCATTCGACCCCCCGAGGAAGAAGAATCCGCTCGATGTGGTCCTGGACCGCATCGACGACGCCGTCGGCGACAAGGTCGACGTCTCACCCGCGGTGATCCTGGCCGGAATCGTCGCGGTGATCGTTCTACTGTCGATCCTCGCAATCGCCCTGTAGGCGCTTCGCGCATGTGCGCGGAAATACGTGTCCCACTGTGTATTTCCACTCACATGCGCGTCAGCGCCCTCAATCGATGCGCCGGTTGTGTGCCCACCTCGTGAGCGCATTCCTGTTCGACTGCTGCGTCTTTCGGAGAACGTTGGACGCGTGGGTTTCGACGGTCTTGACCGAGATGAACAGGTCTTCGGCGATCTCTCGGTAGGTGTAACCACGCGCGAGGAGCCGAAGCACCTCGAGCTCGCGTGGCGTCAACGAATCCAGTTCGGGATCGAGGGGAGGCTCCGGCGCCGCCGACTTTCCGGTGAACGAGTCGAGCACGAACCCGGCGAGCCGAGGGGAGAACACCGCGTCTCCCCCGGCGACGCGTCGCACACCGTCGGCGAGCTCGGCCCCAGAGATGGTCTTGGTGACATAGCCGCGCGCACCTGCACGGATGACAGCGATGACGTCCTCGGTCGCGTCGGATACCGACAGCGCCAGGCAGACCGGACCGGCCGATATTCGCCCGAGGACGGCGACGCCCCCGCCGTCGGGCATGTGGACATCGAGCAGCACGACGTCGGGCTTGGTGGCCTCGATGCCCGCCACCGCGTCGGCGACGCCACCTGCCTCACCGACCACTTCGAGATCGGGTTCACGCCCCAGTTCGGCGCGCACCCCGGAACGAAACACTGCATGGTCGTCGACGAGAAAGACACGAAGAGTGTCGGTCACCTGGGCTGCTCCTGCGGTATCGGCTGCTGCGGTAGCGGTTGTTCGGTATCGACGTGTTCCGCTGGCTGAGGCTCCTCTGGTGTGCGGTTGCGGGGCATCAGAATTCGGACTTCCGTTCCCTTGCCCACCTGGGAGCGTACAGATACCTCGCCACCGCGCCTCTCGATTCTTCCTCGGATCGATTTGGCGAGGCCCTGCCGATCCACCGGCACGAGGTCCTCGTCGAATCCGGCGCCTCGGTCGCGAACGAACACCGTCACCTTGTCCGGTTCTGTCTCGGCGAACAAATCGATGTTGGTCTCCCCGGAATGCTTGGCGGCATTGACCAGTGCTTCACGCGTGGCGCCGAGCAAGGCGGTGAAATGCTCACGCGGCAGACCGGATTCCGAGTCGATTGCCGAAAGCTGCACGTCTCCGACCGTGATCGGCCGAACCGTCACACCGTGCTGGTCCTCGACCTCGCCGGAGATGGTCTTGAGCGCCTCGGACAGCGACGAGTGGTCCGGGTCGCCGCCCTCGAACAACCACTTTCGCAGCTCGCGCTCCTGACCACGCGCCAGCCGCATCACCTCCTGCGGCTGATCGGACTGCTTCTGAATCAACGCCAGCGTCTGCAACACCGAATCGTGCAGGTGAGAGGCGATCTCCTCTCGTTCGTCGTTGCGAATACGGGCCGAGCGCTCCGTATTCAACGTGCGCCACATCCGCAACCACACCGGAACGGTGAGCAACGCGGCACCGACAAGGGTGACGATGACGGCCAACAACGACGATCGGACCGCTGCGATGTCGACACGTGCGAGAACCACGACACCCAGGCCGAGAACGATGAGAGTCGCACCTCCTACCACCCGGGCCCAGCTGAGCACGGTCGGCTTCTTCGGCATGCCCAGAACCGAACGTGGGCCGTCGGAATCGAATTCGCGCCATACCAGCGCCGCACCGATCACGACCACCACGATCGGAACCAGAACCGATGCTGCGGTGCCGTCCAGCAACCATGCCAATCCGGCGGCGAGACCGAGACCGAGCGCCGAGAGTCCGAGCGCCCGCTGGCGTTCCGCGTCGCTCGGGCGGTCCACATCGGTGCCCGCGGGTGTGAACACCCACAGCAGCCCATAGGCGAAGATGCCGGCACCGGCCATGACGGCGAGCAACGCGAACGCCACCCGGACCTTGAACACGTCGACGCCCAAATGATCCGACAGGCCGCCGGCCACCCCACCCACGATGCGACCGCCACCCCGCCGGTAGAACTTCACCGGATCGGGGCCCGCGGACGTGGGCAGTAGCTCGACATGGTTCACGTCTCCGATCCTGGCACGAATCGGAGGTCTGCCGCATCAGGGTCTCCCCTGATGTTCCACTGCCCTGATGTTCCACTGCCCACCGACTCGAACCGAGGACGAGACTCGGTCAGGAGAAGATCAGGGCGATCCCTGATGCAATTGCCGCCGAGACGGACCACGATGGTTCTATGAGCAACGCAACCGTCTCCGACCAGCTACAACATATGTGGCGAACTCGTCCGTACCGGTTGCCGCAGCGAGGCCACATTGCGGGAGTCGCCGCAGGCATCGGGTACCGCTACGGCATCGACCCCGTTCTCGTTCGTGTCGCCCTGGTCGTCGGAACCATCTTCGGCGGCGCCGGGATCGTCCTCTACCTCGCGGCCTGGCTTCTCTTCAGCAAAGCAGGCGACACAGCCTCGCCCGCGGAATCTCTCATCGGCAAAGGCGGCAGCTCGGACTCCACGACCAAGGTCGTGGTTCTGATCGTCGCTCTGGTCATCGTGGTCTCGACGATCGGACCGGTCGGAGTCGGCATGGGCGGTTCCGGATTGATCAGCATGGTGGCTCTGTTGGCTGGGTGGTGGTTGTTGTATCAACGCCGGCCCGAACCTCCCGAGTTTCTTCCGGACGGCGCCCAGGCCTATCTCCAGCAGGGCTTTCCGATTTCGTTCAACTCCCCGTACGGCCCCAACGTGGGCGTGCCGAACAGCCCCTGGGCAGGTGCCAACTACCGGCCACCAAACTATGACGCCACTCGCCCCCCGTACACCCCGTATACGACGCTTCCCAGCAATTACGTCCCGAACCCGAGTCCGGCCGCGCCGCCGGAGGAGTCCACATCGGTGAATCTGACGAAGGACACCGGCGAGTCGGCGATCCCAGATCAGCCGACACCCCCGTCCTGGGATCCGCTCGGGGTCGCACCATTCGCCTGGGACCTGCCGGAACCGGCGTCGGCGCAGGTACCCGAGGCGGCGGAGAAGAAGCACCGATCACGGTGGACGACGAGTTTCATCGGACTGGCACTGGTGGCCGCGGCCGTGACGGCGGGTATCGCGTACGCCTCGGATTCGACGTGGCTGACGCCCGCGCGTATCGGCGCGGTAGCTCTCGCCGTCGTCGCAGTCGGACTCATCCTCGGTGCGTTCCTACGCAGGGGGTACGGGTTGCTCGTGGTAACCGGGCCCCTGCTGGCGTTCGTGGTCCTCGCCTCGATCGTGGGGCCGATTTCGATCGACGGCGCCAACTCGGGTGAGCAGCGAGTGGCGCCCACCACGTTGGCCGAACTGCAGCCGAGCTACGCCGTGCAGCTGGGTGATCTGCAGCTCGACCTGCTCGGACTCGAGCTCACCGAGGACGCCACGGTCGAGATCACCGTCGCGGCGGGCAACGCCACCGTGATCGTCCCGTCGTCGATGAACGTGCTGACCGAGTGCACAGCCGTCTTCGGCTCGACCTCGTGCGAGCCCGAAAGTGTTCGCCAGCGCGGCAACTCAGCCGAGAACACGCACGTCCTGACGATCGACGGAAACGTACAATTCGGAAACCTGGAGGTCATCCGTGAATGAGACATGGCAATACGGCGACAGCGACGAGGACACCCCCGAACAGAACATGGCCCGCTCCCGCCCGTCGGCACTGCTCTTCCTCGTCGGCCTCGCTGCGATGATCGTCAGCGTGAGCGCGCTGATCGGGCCACCGGCAATCGAAGCGCTCGGCAACGTCGAGTTCCGCTGGGTGTTCGTCATAGCGGCGATCGTCATCGGACTGACTCTGCTGGTGGCTCCGAGCCGCAAGAAAAACTAGCTACTCACTCCCACTCGATCGTGCCCGGTGGCTTGCTCGTCACATCGAGAACGACTCGGTTGACCTCCGACACCTCGTTGGTCACCCGAGTCGAAATCGTTTCCAGCACGTCGTAGGGCAGACGGGTCCAGTCGGCCGTCATCGCATCCTCGCTCGACACGGGACGCAACACGATCGGGTGACCGTAGGTACGACCGTCGCCCTGCACACCGACGCTGCGCACGTCGGCGAGCAGTACCACCGGGCACTGCCAGATCTGCTCGTCGAGCCCGGCGGCCGTCAGTTCCTCGCGCACGATCGAATCGGCCTGACGCAGCGTAGCCAGCCGGTCTCGGGTGATCTCACCGACGATTCGGATCGCGAGGCCGGGTCCGGGGAACGGCTGGCGACCGACGATGTCCTCGGGCAGACCCAGTTCACGACCGACGGCACGAACCTCGTCCTTGAACAGCGTCCGCAGCGGCTCCACCAGCGCGAACTGGAGGTCGTCAGGCAGACCACCGACGTTGTGATGGCTCTTGATGTTCGCAGTACCCGAACCTCCACCGGATTCGACGACATCGGGGTAGAGGGTGCCCTGCACGAGGAACTCCACCTCGGCTCCGTGCGAGGCGTTCTCGCCCAGCACCTCGGCGACAGCGCCTTCGAAGCTGCGAATGAACTCGCGGCCGATGATCTTGCGCTTCTCCTCGGGGTCCGAGACTCCGTCGAGTGCCCCGAGGAAGGTGTCGACGGCGTCCACGGTGACGAGCTTGGCGCCGGTCGCAGCCACGAAGTCCTGCTGAACCTGCTCACGTTCACCCTCGCGCAGCAGACCGTGGTCCACGAACACACAGGTCAAACGGTCGCCGATGGCGCGTTGAACGAGAGCGGCGGCCACTGCCGAGTCGACGCCGCCCGACAGTCCGCAGATCGCCTGCCCGTCGGGGCCGACCTGCTCCTGAATCTGCTCGACGAGAGCGTCGGCGATGTTCGCGGCCGTCCACTCGGCCTTGATGCCCGCCGTCTCGTGCAGGAAGCGGCTCAGAACCTGCTGCCCGTGCGGCGAGTGCATCACCTCGGGGTGGTACTGCACGCCCGCGAGGCGGCGCTCGGTGTTCTCGAACGCTGCCACGGGTGCGCCCGCGCTCGTCGCCGTGACGGTGAACCCGTCCGGTGCCGCTGTGACGGCGTCGCCGTGCGACATCCACACCGGCTGTGTGGCAGGCAGACCTTTGTGCAGCACACCGCCGTCGACGCTCAACTGCGTCCGGCCGTACTCGCGTGTTCCGGTGTGCGAGACCGTTCCGCCGAGCGCCTGGGCCATCGCCTGGAACCCGTAGCAGATGCCGAAGACCGGGATGTCGAGGTCGAACACCTTGTTGTCGAGAGCGGGAGCGCCCTCGGCGTACACACTGGACGGTCCGCCCGAGAGCACCAACGCGACCGGGTTCTTCTCGGCGATCTCCTCGACCGTAGCGGTGTGCGAGATGACTTCGGAGAACACGTTCGCCTCGCGAATACGCCTTGCGATGAGCTGTGCGTACTGAGCACCGAAGTCGACGACGAGTACGGGCCTGGGCAGTGCAGTTTCGGGCTGCTGCGATGCGGTCACCGGGTCAGTCTAGTGGGGGTCACCGCCCGCGAATTACGCAGCACCCGAGGTGGCAGGCTTAGGTTTGTGATCCGGTTTGTGATCCGGTTTGTGGTCCGGAGTACGGATCTCGACGATGGGCAAGCGCAGAGCCGCCGGAGCGGATGCGGGCACCGCGGGGCTGTTCGGAGCGATCGGATCCACCCGCTCGTAGGGCAAGCCCTGTCGCGGTCGAAGATCCTGCTCGCCCTTGTTCGGCCAGAGTGCTGCGGCGCGTTCGGCCTGGGCGCTGATGGTCAGCGAAGGATTGACGCCCAGGTTGGCCGACACAGCGGCACCGTCGACGACGAACATCGTCGGGTAGCCGTGAACACGCTGGTAGGGGTCGATGACACCGTGTTCGGGATCGGACGCGATGGCGCATCCACCCAGGAAGTGCGCCGTCAGCGGGATGTTGAACAGCTCACCCCACGTGCCACCTGCGACGCCGCCGATCTTCTTCGCGATCCGCCGAGTTGCATCGTTCCCCTCGGGAATCCAGGTCGGGTTCGGTTCGCCGTGCCCCTGCTTGCTCGAGATCTTGCGACCGAAGATTCCGCGCTTGGTGAACGTGGTGATGGAGTTGTCGAGGTTCTGCATGACGAGCGCAATGATGGTGCGCTCGCTCCAGTTCTTGACGTTGACCACGCGAACGAAGTCGGCCGGGTTCCGCAGGAGTGCGATCAAGAACTTGAGCCAGCGCGGAATGCGGCCTCCGCCATCGGTCATCAACGTCTGCAGCAGTCCCATCGCGTTCGAGCCCTTGCCGTAGCGAACCGGCTCGATGTGCGTGTTCGAGGACGGGTGGAACGAGGAGGTGATGGCGACACCCTTGGTCAGATCCACGTTCGGATCGACTTTCAGCTTCGCCGCGCCGACGATGGACTCGGAGTTGGTCCGGGTGAGCTCGCCGAGCTTGTCGGACAGCTTCGGCAGCTTGCCCTCGTCCTTCATCTTGTGGAGCAAGTTCTGCGTGCCCCACGTGCCGGCTGCCAGCACGACGTGCGCGGCGGTAAAGGTCTTCGGGCCCTTACGAACCCACGCGCCCGTTCGCTCGGTCGTCACATCCCAGGTGCCGTCGGACAGGGCGCGCAGGCCGGTTACCGTCGTCATGGGGATGATCTCCGCGCCGGCTCGTTCGGCCAGGGCGAGGTAGTTCTTGAGCAGTGTGTTCTTGGCGCCGTGTCGGCAGCCGGTCATGCACTCGCCGCATTCGATGCAGCCTGTCCGCTCGGGTCCTGCGCCGCCGAAGTACGGGTCGTCGACCTTCTTGCCGGGCTCGTCGCCGAAGAACACACCGACCGGGGTTTGGATGAAGGTGTCAGCGACGCCCATGTCCTCGGCAACGGACTTCATGACCTCGTCGGCGGGTGTCATGTGCGGGTTGCGAACGACTCCGAGCATGCGAGTCGCCTGGTCGTAGAACGGTGCGAGTTCACTGCTCCAGTCGGTGATGTGGGCCCACTGCTTGTCCTCGAAGAACGGCTCCGGCGGCTGGTACAGCGTGTTCGCGTAGTTCAGCGAGCCACCACCGACGCCCGCGCCCGCGAGAATCAGGCAGTCGCGCAACAGGTGGACGCGCTGAATGCCGTAGCAACCGAGCTTCGGCGCCCACAGGAAGCGTTTGAGATCCCAGCTGGTCTTGGCGAAATCCTCGTCCTCGTACCGACGTCCGGCTTCGAGAATGCCGACCCGGTAGCCCTTCTCGACGAGGCGCAGTGCGGTGACGCTGCCGCCGAACCCGGATCCGACGATCAATACGTCGTAATCCGTCTTGCGAGCCTGTGAACTCCGAGCTTGTGCACTCATGGTGACCTCCGCCGTACGTGATGCAGCTAGCCGTTGCTCATCGACACCCACATACGATGTGATCGCGACCACATCGTATGTGACATACGCGCTGAGGTGACAACGGGCTTATGACAGTTGACACATGCCACTGTAGCTGTAACTCGAAGTGTCACCAAGCTGGCACCATTGCGCTACGCCCGAACGTTCAAGCCCACCTTCTGGAACTCCTTCAGATCCGAGTAGCCGGATTTCGCCATGGAACGACGCAAACCTCCCACAAGGTTGATGGACCCGTAGGGCTCACTCGACGGACCGTGCAGCACCTCGTCCAAGGACGGGCGCTCACCCGCAGCGACGGGTAGCAGAGCGCCGCGCGGCATCGAGGGGTGGGCAGCGGCCGACGGCCAGTACCAGCCTCCACCCGGCGCTTCCGCGGCAGCAGCGAGCGGCGCGCCGAGAACGGCAGCGTCGGCGCCACAGGCAATGGCCTTCGCAAGAGCACCCGAGGTGGTGATGTCACCGTCGGCGATGACGTGGACGTAGCGTCCACCCGTCTCGTCCATGTAATCGCGTCGTGCAGCAGCAGCATCGGCGATGGCGGTGGCCATGGGAACGCCGATGCCCAGCACCTCGCCCGACGTCGTACCGCCCTCGACCGAGCCGTACCCGACGATGACACCGGCGGCACCGGTACGCATCAGGTGCAGCGCAGTGCGGTGATCGCTCACGCCGCCGGCGATGACGGGCACGTCGAGGTCCGAGATGAACGTCTTGAGGTTGAGCGGCTCCCTGTCGCTGTGCGCAACGTGCTCGGCCGAAATGATGGTGCCCTGAATGACCAGCAGATCGACACCGGCCGCCACCAGTGCAGGGGTCAACCACTTGGCGCTCTGCGGGCTCACCCGCACCGCGACCGTCACTCCCGACGCACGAACCCGAGCGACCGCGGCGGCCAGCAGATCCGGCTGCAGCGGAGCGGCATGCAACTTCTGCAGAAAGGCCACGGGCGCATCGACATCGAAGTCGTTCTCCGCGATGGCGACCAGCTCGTCGATCTTGGCCTGAACATCGGTGTGGCGCGCCCACAGTCCTTCACCGTTGACGACTCCGAGGCCCCCCTGCTTGCCCAACGCGATGGCGAACTCCGGCGAGACCAGCGCGTCCGTGGGATGAGCAAGTACCGGTATGTCGAAGCGATAGGCGTCGAGCTGCCAGGCCGTCGACACCTCCTTCGACGACCGCGTACGGCGCGAAGGCACGATATCGATATCGTCGAGCTGGTAGGTACGCCGGGCTTCTCTGCCCATGCCGATTTCAACGAGGTCGCGCACGCGCGCACCTTTCCTTGGAGTTCAATGAAATTCGCTTGTGATGCCGAGGCGATCAGCGGGTCGCGTAGTTCGGCGCTTCCGCTGTCATCGTGACGTCGTGGGGGTGGCTTTCCTTCAGACCCGCGGCAGTGATCTGCACGAATTGGGCGTTCTGCAGATCCTCGATCGAATTGGATCCGGTGTAGCCCATCGCCGCGCGCAAGCCGCCGGTCAACTGATGAATGACCTGATTCAGTGGGCCGCGGTAAGGAACGCGGCCCTCGATGCCCTCGGGTACCAATTTGTCCTCGGCGAGCACATCATCCTGGAAGTAGCGGTCTTTGGAGAACGACTTCACCGCACCACGTCCCTGCATGGCGCCCAGTGAACCCATGCCGCGGTAGCTCTTGAACTGCTTGCCATTGACCAGAATCAGTTCGCCCGGCGACTCCGCCGTACCGGCGAGCAACGAACCGAGCATTGCCGTCGACGCGCCGGCCGCCAGTGCTTTGGCGATATCACCCGAGAACTGGAGTCCGCCGTCCGCGATCACTGGAACGCCGTGCTGCTTGCACGCCGTGACCGCTTCGAGGATTGCGGTGATCTGCGGCGCACCCACGCCTGCGACGACGCGTGTGGTGCAGATCGAGCCCGGACCGACACCGACCTTGACCCCGTCGGCGCCGGCTTCGACGAGCGCCAACGCACCCGCTCGGGTCGCTACGTTGCCGCCGACGATCTGAACACGTTCGCCCACCTCGGCCTTGAGCTTGCTGACCATCTCGAGGACCTGAGCGTTGTGCCCGTGCGCAGTGTCGACGACGAGGACGTCGACGCCCGCATCGGCCAGTGCCATGGACCGCGACCACGCGTCCTGCCCGACGCCAACTGCGGCGCCGACCAGCAGCCGACCGTCGCGGTCCTTCGTCGCGTACGGATGCTGCTCGGTCTTGACGAAATCCTTGACTGTGATCAGTCCGGTGAGCGCTCCCTGCCCGTCGACGATGGGGAGCTTCTCGATCTTGTGGCGTCGCAGCAGTCCGAGCGCGGCCTCGGCCGTGACACCTTCGCGTGCGGTGATGAGCGGAGCCTTGGTCATCACATCGGCGACGCGACGGTTCTGGTCCACCTCGAAGCGCATGTCGCGGTTGGTGATGATCCCGACGAGCGCGCCGGTCTCGTCCGTGACGGGCAGCCCGGAGATCCGGAATCGTGCGCACATCGCGTCGACCTCGGCGAGGGTGTCCGTCGGCTTGCAGGTGACCGGGTCGGTGACCATTCCGGCCTCGGACCGCTTGACCGTCTCCACCTGTGCGGCCTGGTCTTGCCAGGAGAGGTTGCGGTGCAGGACCCCCATGCCGCCGGCTCGCGCCATGGCGATGGCCATCCGCGCCTCGGTGACCGTGTCCATCGCCGAACTGACGAGCGGAACCCTCAGCCTGATCTCACGGGTGAGCTGACTGGACGTGTCCACCGCACTGGGGATCAAGTCCGACGCAGCAGGCAGTAGAAGGACATCGTCGAAGGTCAGACCGAGCATGGCGACCTTGTTGGGGTCGTCACCGCCGGTACGGACGTGGGCTCCGGAACTACTCATGTGGATCTGGCCCTCCCTAGAGCCTGGATGCTCCTCGTTGCACGCAAGAGACGATGCGTGGACGAGAGGCGTGTCGAGAACGGATGGAGAACTTTCGGCGAGTACGCGCGCTCACTCGCGCGGCGCCTGCCTATGGTATCGGCTCCGCCCAACCAGCGTGAACGCGCATCGGAGGGGGCGCTCGACCCGTGCACGAGCCGCGGTCGAGGCCGACTGCACAACCACGATCGCGCATTGATCTCGGTGTGCCGATAGTCGAACGGCTGGCGCAGACCCACCAATCCTGCGTACCGTGGAGGCGTGCGCGATCAATTGCCTCCAGGTCTACCGCCGGATCCCTTCGCCGGTGACCCCGCCGACCCCTCGGCCGCCCTCGACGCGATCGAACCCGGCCAGCCACTCGATCCTCAGGAGCGGCTCGCCGTAGAGGAAGATTTGGCGGACCTTGCCGTGTACGAGGCTCTCCTCGGACACCGAGGCATCCGCGGTCTCGTCGTGTGCTGCGAGGACTGCCAGCAGGATCACTACCACGACTGGGACATGCTCCGAGCCAATCTTCTCCAGCTGCTCGTCGACGGCACCGTGCGTCCTCACGAGCCCGCATACGATCCGGTGCCGGACGCGTATGTCACGTGGGACTACTGCCGTGGCTACGCAGACGCATCGATGAACGATGCGTTGCACGGCGACGGTTACGACAACTGACGCAGGCTGCTTCGGCGCCCCTGAGTACGGACCAACATGCAAAGGTGCCCTCCACGAAATCGTGGAGGGCACCTTTGCATGTGACTCGGCTGAATCCTGCTCAGCCGCCGTTGTCGGCCGTGTCGACACGCGGTTGCTGTGATGTCCCGCCCGAAGTCGAGCCACTTGCAGTTGCCGTCGGGCTCGGCTCGCGCAAGATGGTCGGATTCGGAACGGTGGTGGTAACCGGCGGTTCCGAGGGTGCGGGCGATACCGGCGCACTCGATACCGGCGGAAGCGCGGGCTCGGTTGTGATCGGCGGCAGCGGCTGCTGCGGAACCGACGTCACAGGAACACCGGGGATTGCTTCCGGTGCCACGGTGCCGACCGGGGGTGCAGGCAGAATGGGGGCCTGGAGAATCGGCGGGATCGTCGGCACGAACGTCTGCACTTGATCGAGCAATCGTTGCATCCAGATCTCGAGATCGGAGCGCTGAGCGGGGTTGATGACCGACCCGGTACTCGCAGCCGCCCCGTCGAGGAGAGCCCGAGCTCCGTCGACATCGCCGGATGCGATCAGTTCTTCGGCCTGTTCCAGCTTCGACGTCGTCTCAATTTGAGCGACGGTGGAATCGGCCTGCTCCGAGAACACGACAGACTTCACACTCCACAGCGGATCTCCGGGCGCGGAATCGTACGAGAAGGCGACCAAGCCGCCCACGACGACGGCAATCGCCGCCGCGGCACCCGCCACTGGCCTGAGCAGACTCGATCGCCTACCGACCGATGCCCTTCGGGACAAACCGGCGGCGGCGATCTCGTGATCGACCGCTGCGGCCACCTCATCCAGTTCGGGACCCGACGGAAGCGCTGGAGCGATGATCTCGGCTCGCCAGTTCGTCAGCAGCAGTGCGAGCTGGTATTCGTCGGCGTTGTCCGTGGCGACCGGGCCGTCACCGCGGATCGCCTCGATGAACTCGTCGTCTCGTCGCACTGCAGCAATGTCTACTGGACCGGTTTCTGTCGACAGATCGCCGACAGTCCCGTCAGAGGCATGCTTCGGCGCCGAATGATCGTGGCGACCAATACGGGGAATGCCATCACGGCCGTTGTTCCTAGCCATACATTTCACCCGCTTTCACAACTTCGTTCTTCAACTTCGCGAGGGCTCGATGTTGAGCCACGCGTACCGCGCCTGCCGTACTGCCCACTGCTGCCGCCGTTTCCTCGGCCGACAGACCGACGACCAGACGGAGTACCAGAATTTCTCGGTGCTTCGCCGGAAGCGTTCCCAGCAGTTCGGTCATCTGTCTGCTGGACTCGGATTCGAGCGCACGCTGCTCGGGTCCGTGTTCGGTGGATACGACATCCGGTACTTCGGCGGCCGGGTCCGATTTGTTACGCGAGGCGCTTCGATGCGCGTCGGCAACTTTGTGAGCCGCTATTCCGTACACGAAGGCCATGAACGGTCGGCCCTGATCCTGGTAACGCGGCAAGGCGGTCATGACGGCCAAGCAGACCTCCTGAGCCACGTCGTCCGCCGAGAGCTGACCGCGCTCAGCAGACCCCACTCGCGCGCGGCAGTACCGCACGACGAGTGGACGGATGATTTCCAGCACTCGGGAAAGTGCGGCTCGTTCGCCCTGCGCTGCGGCAACGACGAAGGAGTCCAACTCCTCACCCGTGTTGTTCATCGCTCAAGATTTCCCAGCGTTACAGTGACGCCGCCGGAGTTCGACGACGTTTCCACCAGTAGGTGGAACCTAGTAAGAATAGCTACCTCACACCCTCCGATTCGAACCGCTCGGTACGCGGATTCACGCACCAGCGAGGACCGCTCCACGGTGGCGCAGAATCACCGCGCATTCGTCGGCAATGGGCAGTGCTGTCGTGACCTCACCGAGACCGTTCAGCAACATCGCTGCCGCCCAGCGCAATGGGACCAACCCGTGCTCGGCGCAGACGTCTACCACGCTGTATGCGATCGTGCGACTATCCCCGACTTCTCCTGCCGTGCAGTACGCCGCCGCCGTGATCAGCTCCGTCTTCACCCGGTGGCGCAACGAAATGGTATCGGTCGAACGCTCACGTGCATCCAGGGCGTGTCGGAGTGCAGTCCGACCGTCACCCGAGACCATCGCGAGTTCCGCGCGTACCCACTGCATCCTCAGCTGCTGGCGCCACATCGGCTCGGGGGGCCAACCCGAATCCAAAAGATGTCCACAACGGGTGAGCAAGGCATCCGAGGTGGCAAGACGTCCGACGCCGAGCATGTCTGCGGCCAGTCCGGTCAACGCGTCGCACTGCGCCTCGACGACGTCCGCCGAGTCCGACCCCGATGCCGAGTCCGAGTCTGCTGTCAGGCCTACCAGCGCGAGGGCGGCTCCATCGTGCGCGGCGGCAACGGCGTGACCTCCGGTCTGCCTCGACCAGGAAGCCCTCGTCGAGGCCATCAGCGATCTCAACGCTACCGACACACCTGCTTCGGCCTCGAGCGCGTCGAGTTCGGCGGCGGCGGCGTTGTATCTACCCTGGCCGCCCAGCGCCACTGCGCGGTGCCACTTCGCGGTCGGATCGGTGGCCGAGGGTAACGGCCACCGGCCCGGATCGGGTCCCCAAGCGGTCGGCACGTTCACGAGTCGAACAGTACGTAAGAAGATCCCCAGCCGTTGGGGTTGCGGATCTCATTTCGACTGCGTGTTTCGGTACTTTCCCCGGACTCGACGGTGATAAATGGACGCTTCGGCCCTTTGTTTCACGGAATTAACAATTCGTTCGGTAACCACGATGTGAGCTGAATCTGTCCATTTCGTATCCAACAGGTTAATGCCTTCTCGGCAGAACTGTTGCGGTCGATAGGCACCCGGTTGCGATTTCGAGCCGGGCGCACCCGTCCGAGGACTCGGACCGGTGGCGCGGGACCCGAATTCCTACCCTGTCCCCGCCGTGTACCGGCTCCGCCGTCAATCCGCGCAATGACTCCTTGACAGCTCTGCGAGCAGGCGATTCACGGCGGTAGCCGGTTCGACGTGAGCGCCACCTCAACCGCTTGTCAGCACCTGACAACCGCCGAGGTCGACACTGCGATCCTCATCGCATCGCCATGGCAGTGCCTCCGGGAATCCGCAAGCGCTCAGACGTCACGCACGAAAAGTGGTACAAGTAAATGTCGCGGGAGTTAATTTCTCGGTTTTCACCTATGCAAAACGCCACGGTGGAGGGCTATTGACGCCATTTCACAGCCGCACATAACGTTGTTTCAGTTCCTACGGACCGGCGTCACACGACGGTTTTGCAGAACGAGTAGACCACACCATCGTCTTCACCGCAGAGGACACAAAGCCCCATCCCGGGCGTCGATCAGACGCGTCGCCGCAACATCGCCACAACCGAAGCCGGCGAGCACACACCCCTAGGAGCTCTCATGCCACAACCGAACCACCTCCCTGGGCCCAACGCAGATATCTGGGACTGGCAGATGCACGGACTCTGCCGCGGGGTCGACTCGTCGATGTTCTTCCATCCGGACGGCGAACGCGGCCGAGCACGCGCCCAGCGCGAGATGCGCGCCAAAGAGATGTGCCGAAGCTGCCCAGTGCTCGCCCAGTGCCGGTCGCACGCGCTCAGCGTCTCCGAGCCCTACGGAATCTGGGGCGGAATGTCGGAGACCGAACGAGAAATGCACGCACGGCACAACCGTCGCCGCATCGCCGTCTGACGGGGCACACGCAAGAGAACATCAAACGAACGAGGACCCCGTCCGATTGCTCGGGCGGGGTCCTCGTTCGTTCTCGGCAGTTCAGGTCAGTGGTTGTGACCGTGCCCGCCCGCCGACTCTTCTTCTTCGACAGGCTTTTCGACGATGGCGCTCTCGGTCGTCAGGATCATGCGCGCGACGGACGCTGCATTGACCACTGCCGAACGAGTGACCTTCACCGGATCGACGACACCATCAGCGAGCAGGTCGCCATAGGTGAGGGTCGCGGCGTTGAAACCGTGTCCCTTGGCCAGCTCGGCGACCTTGTTCACCACGACTGATCCGTCCATACCGGCGTTCGTGGCGATCCAGAACAGCGGAGCGTTGAGCGCGTTGCGCACGACTGCGACACCAGTCGCCTCGTCACCGGTGAGACCCAGATCGTCGGCGAGAGACAGCGCGGCCTGCGTCAGAGCAGAACCACCGCCGGGCACGATGCCCTCTTCGACCGCCGCCTTCGCCGCGTTGACGGCGTCGTCGACACGGAACTTGCGTTCCTTGAGTTCGGTCTCGGTTGCGGCGCCGACCTTGATGACCGCGACGCCGCCGGACAGCTTCGCCAGACGCTCTTCGAGCTTCTCGCGATCCCACTCGGAGTCGGTGTTCTCGATTTCGCGACGCAGCTGCGCAACGCGAGCGTCGATATCGACCTGGGTGCCCGCCCCGTCGACGATGGTGGTGTCGTCCTTGGTCACCACGACGCGACGAGCCTGGCCGAGGAGCTCCAGACCGGCTTCCTTCAGGCTCAGACCCACATCGGAGGTGATGACCTGGCCGGCAGTGACGACTGCGAGGTCATCGAGGAACGCCTTGCGACGGTCACCGAAGAACGGAGCCTTGACGGCCGCTGCCTTGATCGTCTTGCGGATCGAGTTCACGACGAGGGTGGACAGAACTTCGCCCTCGGTGTCCTCGGCGATGATCAGCAGCGGCTTGCCACTCTCGGCGACCTTCTCCAGAAGCGGAAGGAAATCCGGAAGCGAGGTGATCTTCTCGCGGTGCAGGAGGATGTATGCGTCCTCGAGCACGGCCTGCTGGGAGTCGAGATCGGTCACGAAGTAGGGCGAGAGGTAGCCCTTGTCGAACCGAACACCCTCGGTGACGGTGAGCTCGGTGCTCAGAGTCGACGATTCCTCGACCGTGACGACGCCGTCGGCACCGACACGAGTGAGAGCTTCACCGACGAGTTCACCGATCTCAGGGTCACGGGAGGAAACGGTAGCGACCTGCGCGATGGCTTCCTTGCCCTCGACGGGAGTCGCTGCAGCCAGAAGTGCCTCGGCGACCTTGTCGGCAGCCTTGGCGATGCCGGAGCCCAGCGCGATGGGGTTTGCACCCGCCGCGATGTTCTTGAGTCCACCGCGAACCAACGCCTGCGCGAGCACGGTTGCCGTCGTGGTGCCGTCACCGGCCACATCGTTGGTCTTGGTCGCGACGCTCTTGACCAACTGCGCGCCGAGGTTCTCGAACGGGTCTTCCAGGTCGATCTCGCGTGCGATGGACACACCGTCGTTGGTGACAGTGGGACCACCGAAGGCCTTGGCGAGCACGACATGCCTGCCGCGTGGCCCGAGCGTGACCTTGACGGCGTCGGCGAGCTTGTCGACGCCACGCTCGAGAGCGCGACGCGCGTTCTCATTGAAAATGATTTCTTTGGACATCTTCTGGGGCTACTCCTTCGAGTGCGGAAAGTCGATCGAAACGCAGTCCGCCCCGGGACCGAGTGTGTCGGGCTCCGGGGCGGAATGCGTGAGGCTTACTTACCGATTACGGCCAGCACGTCGCGTGCCGACAGAATCAGGTACTCCTCGCCGGCGTACTTGATCTCGGTGCCGCCGTACTTGCTGTAGATGACGGTGTCGCCTTCTTTGACGTCGACCGGGATCCGGTTGCCCTTCTCGGTGACACGACCCTCGCCGACTGCGACGACGGTGCCTTCCTGAGGCTTCTCCTTGGCTGTGTCGGGGATGACCAGACCGGAGGCGGTCGTCGTCTCGGCCTCGTTGGCCTGGACGAGGATCTTGTCCTCGAGCGGCTTGATTTTCACGCTCGCCACGTTGAGCCCTCCATTGTTATGGGGTACGCGTCCGGGGTCGGATCCCCGAACTGCTGTGTTTTGCCGATATTGTTCTACGTTCGCAGCTCTTCGCTCGTTCCCGTCGTCGCGGGTTCCGGGACTTCGCTCAGCGCCAACTAGCACTCTATACACGCGAGTGCCAGCACTCAACCCCAACGTGTGCAAACACTTCAGGTGCAGTCCGTCATGGCCGCACGCACCAGCGGGGCCACCTCGGTGCCGAGCAACTCGATCGCATGCAGAACTTTCTCGTGCGGCAAGGTCCCGACGCTGATGTGCAACATGAAGCGCTCGAGTCCGAGTTGCTGCGCGGTCGAGACGATCTTGTCGGCGACGACCGCAGGGTCTCCGATGTAGAGTGCGCCATCCGGGGACCTGGAAGCGTCGAAGGACGACCGCGAAATCGGTCCCCATCCTCGCTCGCGCCCGATGTGGGACATCGCCACCCGGTAGGGCGGAAAGAACTCGTCTGCTGCTGCCTGCGTGGCATCGCCGACATACCCGTGGGCATGTGCTGCGATCGGGGCGTGAGGTTTGCCGAGCTCGGCCAGGGCAGGTCGTAGCCGAACAACGGGAACGACTCGGTGAAGGAGCCTCGGCCAGCGATGATCTCGGCGCGCCCGGACGACATCTGATCGAGCGTGGCGAAGTCCTGAAAGACCCGCACAGGGTCGTCGGAACTCAGTACGGTCACTGCGCTGGTAAGTCGTATCGACCGGGTCGAGCCCGCGATCACCCCCAGTACGACGGCCGGTGCGGATGCCGCGAAATCTTCACGGTGATGCTCACCGACGCCATAGATGTCGAGACCCGCCGCCTCGGCGGCCTGCGCTTCCTCCACCACCTGCCTGAGTCGATCACCGTGCGAGGTGAGATCGCCCGTATGCGGATCCGGATACGTCTCGACGAATGTGGTGACTCCCAGTTCGAACGGGGGATTGCTCATGAAAAAAGCCTAACCGGCACTAGCCTCGAGCTTTCCGCGCTTGCCCGCGGCGCACTGCCGCGACGAGCAATCGTCCGCCCAGTGCGACGAAAAGGACATTGCAGACCATCTGCACCGAGACGATTGCGCGGGCCAGATCGGTCGAGGCGGTGATATCCCCGAAGCCGACCGTCGAGAAAACGGACAGCGTGAAATACAGACTTCCCACGCGCGTGAGCGACTCGGAGAAATCGCCCGAATGACGCTCAGCCAAGAGGTAGTAGCCCGCCGCGAAACCGATGAGGTAGACGGAGATGACTGCACCGAGCGCTTCCCCGGCCTGCAGGGCCGGATAGTCGGCACGCACCACTCGGTGCACCTGCCATATACACACCAGTACGACCACGACCAGGGTCGCCACCAGCAAGACTACGGAACCGAGATCGGCAACGTCGTCCATCGGAACAACGAAGTAGCCCGTGGTCAACACAACCGCGGTGGCGATCGGACGGAGCACTGCGCGCCGAATGACCGCGCGCCTGGCAGAATCGTCCAGTTGCTGGTACGAATCCGAGGACGTCATCTTTTCCACCTTCGTAGGAATCGTTTGTGACCGGACCTTCGAATTCTCGAACAGAGCTCCAGCTTTTGCCCCCCGTTCGCGCGAGCCGCGTTTCACATTCACCCTTTCGGTTCTGTAACGTTAAGATAACGAGACGTGATATCCGTGAAGGAATACACGTGGTGACTGGCCGAAAGCGCCGGAACCGGCGAACCAGGCTCACCGGCTGCGTTCGTATGCGAACGAGGCGGGAGGTGCACCATGAAGATCGGTATCGGAGTATCCGCCGGCACCGACGTGGTGTGCGCGGTCCTCCTCGTCGAATGCGTCGATGGCACCCACTCGGTCGAGTACCGAACGATTTCCGCCGATGGGGATGTCAACTCCGACATCGGCGAACTCGTGGCCTCGGCCATCGAACTTATGGCCTCCCTCGCACCTTCCGATCCCACGTCGCCGGAAGCAACCGGTCGACGCGCGCCGAACGCGATCGCCGTGTCGTATCGCACCACCGAACAAGCCTCGTCGATCCGGTCGGCGCTCGCCCACTCGGACCGCAGCGTTCTTCTCGTGCCCGAAGCCGCCGCGGCGCATGCTTTCCTCGAGAATTCGGGATTGGTCGCGCGGTACGACTCCGTGGCCGTCGTCGACATCGGCGCCTCCGGTACGACAGTTTCCATCATCGACCCTCACACCGGCACCGTTCACGCCGCCGATCGCACCGACCGCTTCGGCGGCACGGTGGCGGACCGAATCCTGGGAAACCTGGTGCACGGTCACAACACAATTGCGGAACCGAGCCTGCGTAACGACCGAGGGGTCAAACGCGGCGAGCGGAGCCGAATCTCCGCCCGATACCGGGCGGCCAAGGAGCACCTGTCGACTGCGGATTCCGCGGCTGTGAGCGGGATCGAGGGCGCATCGGTCGATCGGGCATCGTTCGCGGATGCACTACGACCTCGGGTCGACGGCGTAGCCGAGTTCACGAGAGAGACTGCCGCGTCGGTCGACGCGGCGATAGAGGCTGTCGTTCTCATCGGCGGAGGCGCGAGCATTCCTCTCGTGCGATCCACGTTCGAATCGGCGCTGAAGGTCCCCACGCTCGTGCCCGACGAGGCCGATACCGTGCTTGCGAAAGGCGCTGCTCGACTCGCACTCGACTCCTCGGCAGGTATGCATGCTGCCGGAACGCACTACGCGAGCACCTACGACACCGTCGGAGGCGCAACGAACACCAGTAGTCGATCGGTCGGCAAGTATTCGGGCGCAGTGCTCGCAGCACTCGTTGCCGGCGTGATCGTACTGGCCTACGGGGTGCAGGCCCTTGCTCTGCGCGGCGAAGCCGATGTCACGCCGGCTGGTTCGGCCGTCGAATCGGCGAACAACGAGACACGGCCCGAACTGCCCGAGGACGAGGCGCCTTCGGTTCCGACCTCGACCGGCACTGATTCGACCGTCAGTGTGCCGTCGATGCCTCGGGGCGGGCCTGCCACTACGCGCGCGACCCCGACCCCGACACTCACGCCCGCGCCCGACCTTCCGATCATCGAGTGGCCCGCACGATCGACCACCCGCCAGCTCGCGCCCGACCCGACCCCTGCGAGATCGGCGCCGACCTCGACGGAGCCGGAGTCCCCACCGAGCGCAGCAGTGCCGAGCCCGACCGATTCGACGGAGCCCGACGCCACCCCGGCGCCCGAGGAGACGACCGCCGTTCCGCCCAGCGAGAATCCCACCGAATCGGACACTCCGGTGGAGCCGACGCCGGACTCGACGACCGAACCGCCCACGGCTACCACAGGGGCGACGCCCACTCTGGTCACGCCCACCACGGACGCCCAGGCCGAGCCGACATCGCCCACCCTGGCTCCCCCGTCGACGGTATGGACTCCGCCGCCGAGCAGCGGAACTGCCGAGTCCGACGCGGCGGAACCGGTCGGTTGACCCGCTAGCTGCGTTTTGTGACGAAACTGGTCGAAACCGGGAGACCCGGATCGGTCGCCACCGACAAATCGGAAGGCTCGGCTCCCCCGGCGACGAGGTGCGCACCCAATGCAGCGATCATGACGCCGTTGTCCGTGCACAGTCGCGGCTTCGGAATTCTGAGCGTCAGACCCGCTGCGCCGCAGCGTGCCTCGACCATCGATCGGATTCTGGAATTGGCCGTGGCACCGCCGCCCAGGACAACCGTATCCACAGCGACGTCCTCGGCCGCACGCACCGCCTTCATCGTCAACACGTCCGCAACCGATTCCTGGAACGACGCCGCGATGTCCGCGACAGGAATGCTGTCCCCGGCACGACGGCGCGCCTCGACGAAGCGCGCGACCGCGGTCTTCACACCCGAGAACGAGAAGTCGTAGCGCGCATCCTGTGGGCCGGTCATTCCTCGAGGAAACGCAATCGCAGCGGGATCACCCTCGCGCGCAGCGTCATCGAGAGCCGGACCACCGGGATAGCCCAGTCCGAGGAGTCGGGCGACCTTGTCGAAGGCCTCACCCGCCGCGTCATCCACCGTGGTCCCCAACTCCACGATCGGCGCACCGAGGTCGTCGACGTGCAGGAGGTGAGTGTGTCCACCGGAAACCAGCAGGGCCACGCACGAGGGCATCGGACCGTGTTCGAGCGTGTCGACGGCAACGTGACCACCGAGGTGATTGACCGCGTAGAAGGGCACACCCCACGCAGCCGCATACGCTTTGGCAGCAGCGACGCCGACCAACAGGGCGCCCGCGAGACCCGGACCGATCGTCACCGCTACCGCGTCCGGGCGGTCGATATCGGCGGTAGCCAGTGCACGCCGCATCGTCGGCACGATCGCTTCGAGATGTGCACGCGAGGCCACCTCGGGCACTACACCGCCGTACCGTGCGTGTTCGTCGACGCTGGACGCGACCTCGTCGGCGAGTAGTTCGCAGGTTCCGGATTCATGCCAGCGCACGATTCCCACACCGGTTTCGTCGCAGGAACTTTCGATGCCCATAACCTTCAGGCCGTCGACGTTCACGCTTGATTCACCGCCCCCACGACCGGGCGCTGCATCGTGAAAGCGTCTGCGCCACTGGGTTGATAGTAGTTTCGTCGAGTGCCGACCACCACGAATCCTTCCCTGTTGTACAACTCGATGGCCGGGGTGTTGTCGATTCGCACTTCGAGGAACACCGGGCCACCGTGCCGGTCGGCAGTGTCGAGCAGCGCTTTCAGCAGGGCACCGCCGACTCCGCGGCGATGCGCGGCAGGGTCGACGCCGATGGTGTGTACCTCCGATTCGACCGCTTCCCCCCGACCGAGCAGAGCGATGCCCGCGTACCCCACGAGGTGGTCCCCTTCTCGCGCAGCGAAGTAATGATTGTGCGGCGCAGCGAGTTCCGACAGGAAAGCACGCTCGGACCAGGGGTCGTCGCCCGGGAACAACACGCTTTCGAGTTCGGCGCAACGCGCGGCATCGGCCGCCACCATCGACGTGATCTCCACGCTCATCTGCCGACCTGCTTCGCTGCTTCCCGCTCGGCGATGGTCTTCGCGTCCGGTCGCCGCAGGTACATCGGGACGAGCGGTTGCGGCGTCGCTCCGGAGATCAATGCGGTGGCCGCTACCAGCACCAGCCCGTGCGGAGTCGGCGACGTCACTTCTCGCACCGGCATCTCGAACAGTGCCGCGTGCGCAGGGGAGCCTGCCGCCACGGTGGCTCCACCGCGGTCGACCGACTCGGGACCACAGACCTGCGGACCTGCCACCCGGACACCATTGCGATACCGCGCCCAATACACCTCACGCCGGCGCGCGTCTGTGACCACCAGCAACTCCGGTTCCGACAACAATTCGGCGGCGATGGCGTCGAGACTGCAGACACCGTGAACCGGTATGCCCAAGGCGTCACCGAAGGCGGCCGCGGTAGCCATCCCCACGCGTAGTCCGGTGAACGGACCGGGGCCGACGCCGACCACGACGGCGTCGAGATCGGATGGGGCGAGAGCCGACTGTTCGAGACATTCGACGATGTTCGGGGTGAGCACCTCGGCATGCAGTCGCGCATCGACCACGATGCGCTGCGCGAGAGTCTCGATGCCGGCATCGCTTCCCTCGGCTGCCGTCGAGCGGGGTGCGAAACGAACGACGCCGGCGGTGACAGCGGGAGTGGAGGTATCGACGGCGAGAACGAGCACGGTAGTTCAGAGTACCCGCACGCAACTACCGGTTCGGTCCGCGCCGCGAGAGTCACACCCCGCGCGCGGGCACCGCCCCGACGCGACGCACACGCACACGTCGCACATCCGACTCGTCGTCTCTGCGCAACTGGACGAGTAGGTGACTGTCCGTGAGTGTCTCCACCAAGCCCTCGCCCCACTCGACGACGACCACCGCGCCGACCAGATCGGTATCGAGATCGAGGGCATCGAGTTCGTCGAGCGCCGACTGCCCGGTCATCCCCAGTCGGTAGGCGTCGACGTGAACCAGGGTCACCGAAGGCAGCCCTCCGGGCCGCGGTCCCGGTCGATGCTCACGCGCAATGACGAACGTCGGCGAACTCACCCTGCCCTGCACACCGAGTCCGGCGGCCAACCCACGCGCCATGGCCGTCTTGCCGGCGCCGAGGGGGCCGTCGAGAATCACCAGGTCCCCGGCGTTCAACGTGTGCGCGAGTTCGAACCCGAAGGCCTCGGTGTCCGCCACGGTGGGCAAAGCTCGCTCGCGGTCCTCGGCACTCTCGGCCGCGGCGGACACGTCCCCGTGTGAATCAGACAATGCCCCTCCGCCCGGATCGACGCTTCGACCGCATCTCCTTTGCCCGCGTACCCAACCGCACGAGCGCAGCGTTGACCTTGTCCGGAAACTCCAGCTGCACGAGGTGGCCGGCTTGGCGGATGCGCACCATGTCCGAGTGCGGCAGCGCATCCGCCAGCGCAACCGATTTGTCGAACGGGATTATCCAGTCGTCGTCCCCACAGACGACCGCGACTGGTATGCGGGCGAGGTGAACCAGTGCGTCGGTCTCGTCGTGCAGCTCGAGAGTCTCCAGAAAATTGACGATCGTGACCACGGAGGTGTCGTCGATCATCTGCTGTGTGAAGTCGACGAGTCTCGGGCTCACGCGGGTTCCGTAGGACGCGGCCCGCAGCACCGGAGCCACCATGGCCTTGGCCGCGCCGCGACCCAGCTGGACCACGCCAGGGGAAGTTCGCACAGCCCGACGAAATGCGTCGACCACAGGATTGGAGAGGCTTCGTCCGAGGCCGGTCTTCGTCAGGCCGGCTGCCGTCGTGGAGATCAGCGCGACCCCGATTACCCGTTCTCGCACTATCTCCGGCTTCTGACGCGTCATGGCCAGAATCGTCATGCCGCCCATCGAGTGGCCGATCAACATGAGGTGCCCGCGGGGCGCAACCGACCTGAGCACCGCGTCGAGATCGAGTCCGAGTTGAGCGATGGTGCAGCTCTCCGGTGTTGGCAGACCCGACCGCCCGTGCCCGCGCTGATCGTAGAAGACCATGCGGACACTCGATCCCCATTCCTGCTCCAGCGCCTGGCGCTGGAAATGCCAGGAGGCCATCCGCAGGCAGTAGCCGTGTACGAACACCGCGGTGATCGGCGCGTCCGCAGGACCGACCTCGCGCACAGCAAGGGGAACCCCGTCGTCCGCGATGACGATCGAACCTCGGTCGGCATCCATCAACTCGAAGTTCTCGGTGGCCAACGGATCCTTGTTGGAACGCAGCACTGTCTCGCGAAGGGCGATTCCGACACTGTTCAGAATTCCCAGGTTCTGTGCCAACTTCACGTCGACGTCTCCTCGGGTGCCGTCGGTTGCGGTGTCCGTTCGCCTTCCACAGGTCCAAACTGGGCCAGGCCGGCGTACCGACGTCGAGCACGTCCGCCGACGCCGGTGACGACCTCGTAGTGGATGGTGTCCAGCGTATCTGCCCATTCCTGGGCACGGGGTTGCCCTGCCTCACCCGATCCGAACAGCACGGCGGTGTCCCCCGCCTGCACGCCCGCACCATCCGGGCCCAGGTTCACCACGAACTGATCCATGCACACTCGACCGACGGACGGAAAACGGCGCCCCCCGATCGCAACGTCGAATCGGCCACTCAAGCTCCGTGGCACACCGTCGGCATAGCCCATGGGAATCAAGCCGACGACGGTGTCCTCGGGTGTGGTCCAGGTGTGGCCGTACGACACGCTCTCCCCCGCCCCGATCTTCTTCACCAACGCCACCTGTGCGGACGCCGTCATCGCCGGCTTCAACCCGAAATCGCCGAGTTCGGGAATCGGGGACAACCCGTACATCGCGATGCCGGGTCGAATCATGTCGAAGTGAAGATCGTGGCGGGTCATTGCAGCAGCGGAGTTGGCCAGGTGCACCACCTCGGGGCGAACTCCAGCCGCCACGGCACGGGCCACACACTCCCGCAACACTGTTGCCTGCCGGTCGTTCGCCGGATGCCCCGGCTCGTCCGCGCACGCGAGGTGGGAGAAGATGCCGCGCAGGCGAACCGACTGCTCGGCCGCCGACCGCGCGAGTAGCGACAAGACGGCGTCGAACTCCCCGGCCGCTATTCCGTTTCGATTGAGTCCGGTATCGACCTTGAGCGTGACCTGCGCGGTGCGATGCGTGCGACGAGCGGCATCGACGACGGCGGCCAACTGCCCGAGCGAGGACACTCCGATCTCGACGCCGGAGGCGATCGCCGGCGCGAAATCGGTGTCCGTCCGGTGCAGCCAACACAGAATCGGCGCAGTGATGCCCGCGTCTCGGAGCGCGAGTGCCTCGGCGACGGTGGTGACCCCGAGCTCGAGTGCACCCGCAGCCAGAGCCGCGTGCGCGACGTGGACCGCGCCGTGGTTGTACCCGTCTGCCTTCACCACGGCCATCGTCGCGGCGTCCCCCGCGTGCTCGCGGAGAACGCGAACGTTGTGGTCGATGGCGGCGAGATCGACGACGATCGAGCCGCCGCCCCCGGTCTCGGAGAACCTGTCGGTCTCGGAGACGGTGTCGGAACTACCCGATGCACCGACCCGTCCATTCTTCACAAGTGTCGATAGTGCCACTCGTGGGCGTGCATGTTCACGCGAGGGGGAGCATTCTCGCTCTCCGCTCATTGCGTGACCGAACGCACGATCCTGATCGCGTCGCGCACCGATGCGAGCAGCGGACCGGCGGAGATCGGTGCCGCGAACTCCCCTCCCGCCCCGTAGGCGGCTGTGGCCGCGGCCAGCGCGTGCACCCGAGCACCGCAGGCCGCGGCGATCATCGGATCCAGGCCCGAGGCAAGGAGGGCCCCGAGGATGCCAGCCAGGACGTCTCCCGACCCAGCGGTCGAGGCCGCCGACCCGCCTGCGTCGTTGACGAGCACTCTGCCGTTCCGGTCAGCGATCACCGTGGCACGCCCCTTGAGCAGCACGGTCACACCCCATTGCGAGGCCAACGCGCGAACAGCCTCGACGCGGTCCGGACCGGTCGCGTGTCCGGTCAGCCGTTCGAACTCGCCGGCATGCGGAGTCAGCAGAGTCGGCGCCGCACGGCCGCTCACCAGTTCGGGCGCTGAGGCGATGACGGTGAGCGCGTCGGCGTCGAGGACAACAGGGAGGTCCGATCGAAGAACCTCGGCCAACGACGCCTTCGAATCCGCATCCGTGCCGAAACCCGGTCCGATCACCCAGCCCTGCACGCGTCCGGCATCATTCGGATCGGATGCGACTATCACCTCTGGATAGTGCGAGACAACCTCGGCGGCGGCGGTTCCCAGATAGCGAACCATTCCCGACGTGGCAGCCACCGCGGCGCCCGTACACAGCAGTGCCGCGCCCGGGTAGCGATCGCTGCCCGCCATGACACCGACGACGCCCTGCGTGTACTTGTCGTCCTCCGCGGTGGGTATCGGCCAGATCGCTCCCACCTCGGCCGGTTCGAGAGCGGACAGATACGGCTCCGGGAGCGAGAGTCCGATATCGACGAGTTCGACTCGACCGCAGTAGGGAACGGCCAGCACGTGAGCGGGTTTGCGCGCACCGAAGGTCACGGTGACCGCCGCCCTGACGGCCGGCCCGTCGACGGCCCCCGTCTGCGGGTCGACACCGCTGGGGATATCGGCCGCCACTATCGGCGCTTCGATCGCGCCGACCATGTGGGCGGCATCCGGACGCAGCGGGCCTTTCCCCGAGATGCCCACGATGGCATCGATGACGATATCGGCAGGCCCCGGAATCGACACCACGCGTCCGCCCGCACGGCGGAAGGCAGCGAGCCCTGCTGGGTGGGTGCGATCCGGGTTCGACAAAACAGCCGTGACCGCGGCCCCGCGTCGGCGCAGGATCGCCCCCGCCCACAGCCCGTCGCCACCGTTGTCACCGGATCCGACGAGAACGCACACCCTGCGCCCGAACACGCCTCCGGTTCGAGCGATCAGCTCGGCAGCCACCACGGTCGCCAGACCCTGTGCAGCTCGACGCATCAGCACGCCGGGTTCCAACGAGTCCAGCAGGGGCCGCTCGGCCGCCCTCACCTGATCTGGGGTGTAGTACTGCCGCATCTCGTCCCTTCCGGTGCCAGCGGGTTATTCGACGGTGACGGACTTGGCCAGATTCCGGGGCTTGTCCACGTCGTATCCGCGAGTCTGGGCCACCTCCGCGGCGAAGACCTGAAGTGGCACAGTCGACAGCAGTGGCTGCAGCAGCGTCGGGGCCGCCGGAATCTCGATCAGATGGTCGGCGAACGGCCGTACGGCCTCGTCACCCTCCTCGGCGATCACGACGGTGAGAGCACCCCGAGCCTGGATTTCGCGAATGTTGCTCAGCAGCTTGGAGTGGAGCACCGCGCGGCCCTTCGGCGACGGCATCACCACGATGACCGGGACGCCGTCCTCGATGAGCGCGATGGGGCCGTGCTTGAGCTCGCCGGCGGCGAAACCCTCCGCATGCATGTAGGCGAGCTCCTTGAGCTTCAGCGCGCCCTCCAGCGCCACCGGATATCCGACGTGCCGACCGAGGAACAGGATGGTCGGCGAATGAGCGAGCTCACGAGCCAGCTCACGCACCGGCTCGACTGTTTCGAGCACACGCGCCACCAGCGCCGGCATGGCCTCGATGTCGGCGAATTCCCTGGCCACCTCGTCCGGGTACTTGGTTCCACGGGCCTGAGCCAACGCCAGGCCGACGAGGTAGTTCGCGGTGACCTGAGCAAGGAATGCCTTGGTCGAGGCCACGCCGATTTCCGGTCCCGCCCGGGTGTAGAGAACGGCGTCGGCCTCCCGTGGGATCTGAGAGCCGTTGGTGTTGCAGACCGCCAGCACCCGCGCCTTCTGATCCTTGGCATGACGGACGGCCTCGAGGGTATCGGCGGTCTCACCGGACTGCGAGATGGCCACTACCAGGGTCGAGCGGTCGAGGACCGGGTCGCGGTAGCGGAATTCGCTGGCCAATTCCACCTCGACAGGCAGACGAGTCCAGTGCTCGATGGCGTACTTGGCCACCAAACCGGAGTGGTAGGCGCTGCCGCAGGCAACGACGAACACCTTGTCGACGTCGCGCAGCTCCTGATCGGAGAGTCGCTGCTCGTCGAGCAGGATGCGGCCATGATCGAAGTGACCGATCAACGTGTCCGCGACGGCAGCCGGCTGCTCTTCGATTTCCTTCAGCATGAAGTAGTCGTGGCCACCTTTTTCCGCTGCCGCCAGGTCCCAGTCGATGCGGAACGGGCGGCCGGCCACCTCTTCGCCGCCGAAATCGGTGATCGTGTAGCCCGCGGCGGTGATGACCACGACCTGGTCCTGCCCCAGCTCCACCGCATCGCGGGTGTGTTCGATGAACGCAGCGACATCGGATCCCAGGAACGTCTCACCCTCGCCGACGCCGACTACCAGGGGCGTCGAACGACGGGCCGCGACGATGGTGTCGGGGTGGTCGGAATGGGTGAAGACCAAGGTGAACGCGCCTTCGAGGCGACGCACGACCGTCTTGGCGCTCTCGATGAAGTCACCTGCGGTCTCGCCGCTCGCGTAAGCCTGGGAGACGAGGTGCACGGCCACCTCGGTGTCGGTATCGCTGTGAAACTCGATTCCTGCTGCTTCCAGCTCCGACCGCAGCGGCGCAAAGTTCTCGATGATTCCGTTGTGGACCACCGACACCGCACCCGACGCGTCCCGGTGTGGATGCGCGTTGCGATCGGTCGGACGACCGTGGGTGGCCCAGCGGGTGTGCCCCATACCCGTCGTACCCACGAACTTATCGGCGCCTATTTCATCGAGCTCGGCCTCCAGGTTCGACAACCGCCCCGCTTTGCGCTCGACGGCCGTGGACCCCGCACCGTCGAGAATGGCTATCCCAGCAGAGTCGTAGCCTCTGTATTCCATGCGCCGCAGCGCCTCGACCACCACACCCAGAGCTGGGCGGTGTCCGACGTATCCCACGATTCCGCACATGGTGGTTCAGGGTACCCGGCATTGCATCGGCCCCATACCTGCCTCGAGCCCACCCGATCCGATAGCGTTGCAGCCGTGGCGACACCCAAGAAGCTTGCAGCACTCCTCGGCAAACGCGGTCCGCACAAGGTGCTTCGCGGCGACCTTGCTTTCGCCGGCCAACCGGGAGTGGTATTCACCCCAGCCGAGGGTTACAACTTGCCTGCCGTCGCTTTCGGCCACGGCTGGCTTCTCGGAACCAACCGATACAAGGGCACCCTCGAACACCTCGCTTCCTGGGGAATCGTGGCGGCAGCGCCCGACACCGGCCGCGGCCCGATGCCGTCACACCGCGGTCTCGCCACCGATCTCGGCACAGTCCTCGACATCGTGACAGGGGTTCGACTCGGCGGCGGCGACATCAGCGTCCACCCCGACAAGCTGGGTGTCGCAGGCCACGGAATGGGCGCCGGTGTGGCGGTTCTCGCAGCTGCAGCGCGTCACGATGTCAAAGCCGTCGCAGCGCTCTTCCCTGCGCCGACCTCGCCGAGCGCGGAGGACGCGGCCGCAACACTGACCGTGCCCGGGTTGGTTCTCGGCGACGCAGCACTGACCGACACATTGAACGACAACACGAACTCACTGGCGCAGGCCATGGGAGAGCAATCCACGTTCCGTCGGCTCGAGAAGGCATCATCCGACGGGATGGTGGAAGGCAGAAGGCTGCTGAGCCCGCTCGGGGTCGCCAAGACCGAGCGATGGACGGTCAACACCACCCGGGTACTGCTGACCGCATTCATGCTCTACCACCTCACGGGTGAGTCGAAGTACGAGGACCTCGCGGGCAGCGGAGAGCTGAAGAACACCCGCGTCGTCGATCCCCACGAGCCCATCGAGGACCAGGCGAAGTCGAGCCCGATTTCCACCGTGCGCGCCCTGATCGGTCGCTGACGGTCAACCTTGCCTGCGGGATCGAGACCGAGGCTTCACTGCAGCCAGCTGGTACGAGGAAGGTCTGGGTCCTCCTCCTGCGGCCATGTCGGGCGGGTTCGGCGATCGAGATGGGCCGCCACCAGGTACGACGTAGGTTCGTCGGGAGAAGTCGGCTGCGGAGCCGTGCGCTGGCCGGTGTGCACCGATTTCCCGGCCGAGCGCACCCGAGCCGCTGCCTGCACTGTTCGACCGAACTTTCGGTCGGCCTCGGCAAGCGCTGCTGAACGCTCTGCGCTGAATTTTCGCATCTCGCTGCGCCACCACGGCGTATGAGTGGTCGGCGTATGAGTGATCACAGCGGCCCAGCCTCCATCAATCGTGCACCGGATTTACCGTGCACTTCCCCCGCCGCTGGCATCGCAGCGGGTTCAGGTGTGGGTGTGGGTGTGGGTGTGGGTGTGGGTGTGGGAACGGCAGCGGGCTCGGGCTCGGGTGCCGGTGTGGGTGCGGCAGGGGCTTGCGGCCCGTTGTCTACCCGCTGAACCGGTGCCGGGGTGAATGCTCCGACAGTGTCCGTCGGCTCGTCCGTGCACACCACGATCGGCAGCCCGAACGGTCCAGGCTTCAGCTCGAAGCGACTGCTCCCGATCGGCGTACCCAACTCCAATGCCACTGCCCCGTTGTGTGCCAACGCAATTCGTGCACTGTGCCCGTCGAGGGCCGCCTCGAAATGGCCGCGCTCGACGAACTCCCCGGCCGGGGGCGCTGGCTGCGAGGGTATTGGATGCGGGGGCGCTGCCTCGGGTGCCGGACGTGCTCCCGAGGCACCGCCCTCGTCGCGGCCCACCCCGCCGGAAGCGGATGGGCGGTCGTCTGGGTTATCGGGGTTGTCGGAAATTCTGGGAGTTTGGGAAGTTCTGGGGGTTTCGGAAACTCCTGGACACCCTTGCCCACCCGTATCCGATGCACCGGCATCGTTCGCCATCAGAGCAGCGACGGCCTCGCCGAGCAGTGACTTCATCCGCTCGGTCAGCTCGTGCCCCGCCCGCTCGAACGCCCGACCGAGTTGCTCGCAGTCGGGTTCGGTTCCGAGCACCGATTCGACAGCAGCTCGCACGTCTGCAGGTCGCTCGTCAGCAGGTGTCGGTGTGGACTCCTCACCCGACGCGGGCGCAAGGGGTGCACCTCCCGCCATTCGGGCACGCTCCGCTGCGACTGAGGTGCCGGCTGGATTCTCACCGCCTACGGCGCGCGGTGTGGCCTCCGCGGTTGCTGCACGTACAGGCACCTCGGTCCCAGGAGGTCCATCGCCGTTCACTGCATCGACGACCGCCGCGAGCGTCGACAGAACGCCACGCACCTCGGTATCCGTCGCCGCACACACGTCCACGAGATTCCGGCAGGCACCGTCCACGATGGGTGCGAAGGTCTCACGCAACCACTTCTCGCTTACTGCCCGTGCGTGCCGCAACTGCTCGGTGGGCCCGTGCTCGGTGGGTCCGAAATTCTCTGGTCCGGGAGAGGCTGGTGCCGGAGCGATGACGGACGGCAGCACGGCAGCGAGTGATCGGATGTCACCGAGGCCCTGAGCGAAGGTCAACGACTCGGACGGGTCGATCGTGGCGAGAAAATCGATAGCCCGGACTTGGTCGAATGTCATACCGTCGACCGAGGATCGCTCGTGTGAGTCGCTCGAAGTGGGATCGAATTGGCCGATCACCGCTGCCTTGTCCGCAACGGCGCTGTGGAGTGACTCAGCGGCGAACGACACGGCTCCACACAGCTCGTTCAGGGCCTCGGTTCGCGCCCGTCCACGGCGAACGTCCGATCGGAGGTCCGCTACCGCGGATTCCGCCGCGGCACCGCTCCAGGCGCTGTCCAGCTGGTCTATCGCCCCCTGCTGAAGAGCGAGCTGGTCTCGCGCTACCGCAACACAACCGGACAGCGTGCTCGCGTCGATGACCAACGTGTTCGTATCCAGCCCACGTTGTTCGTCGTATCGCGCGCACAGATCGGGATGGTTCCAGTTCGATGCCGGGTCCACACGGCGCAGTATCGGAAGATAATGCTCGAAGTACAGGAGTCCACGACTGCCCTCGTCGAGAAGCGATTCGACCATGGATTTTTCGGGCGGACTCATCGCGGCGCCACCCCGCGAATCGACTGCGCCGTCCCACCATCAGCCGCGGTGTACGCAGCCACCGCGCTACGAAGCCGCGTCGCGTTGTCGTCTTCGCCCTCGCTCCACCGGCGAATCACAGCCTCGACCTCGCCGTAACCCGCAGCAATTCGCGCGCCGAGGTCGGCGTACACACGGCCCGCGACAGCCGGGCCGAAGCTCAGCTCGGTCGCCGCATCTGCTGCGTCGGTCAGAGCGGCCGCAGACCGGACCAGCTCGTCGGCGACACCGGCCACCTTCTCGACATCGATTTCCATTGCGGATCCATTCCCCCACCGTCGAAACCTTTTCGAGGCACATCAACCCCTGTCATGTTCGACGCAGCCCACGTGGAAACGGTTCCGCTCACTGCAGGTAACGTCCGAGAATATAAAGCGAGCCAGAGCACATCTCACCTGCGAGGAGCATCGATGCACATCGGAACCATGGTTAACTACTCGGGGGGATTCAATGAAACGGTCGCCGAGGTGGCCGAGCTCGAAAAAGCCGGGTTGGACATCATCTTCGTACCCGAGGCGTACTCGTTCGACGCAGTGAGCCAGCTCGGATTCCTGGCGGCCAAGACCTCGACGATCAAAATCGCGTCGGGAATCTTTCAGATCTACACCCGCACGCCGTCCCTGACTGCCATGACCGCCGCGGGCCTCGACTACGTTTCCGACGGGCGATTCGTGCTCGGCCTCGGAGCTTCGGGACCCCAGGTGGTCGAGGGCTTCCACGGCGTCAAGTACGACGCACCCATCGCCCGTACCCGCGAGGTCATCGACATCTGCCGCCAGGTGTGGCGTCGCGAGAAGGTTCAGCACCAGGGCAAGTACTACCAGATCCCGCTCCCGGCCGAGAAGGGAACAGGTCTGGGCAAGCCACTGAAGCTGATCAATCATCCGGTGCGCGAACGTATCCCGGTCGTCATCGCGGCGCTCGGCCCGAAGAACGTCGAACTGACCGCCGAGATTGCAGAGGGCTGGCAGCCGATCTTCTACTACCCAGAAAAGGCCGAACAGGTCTGGGGCGAGGCGTTGGCTGCAGGCAAGGCCAAGCGAGACCCCGCCCTCGGCGACCTACAGGTGTTCGCGAGCCCCGCCCTCGCCATCGGCGACGATGCCGAAAAGTACCTACCGTGGGTCAAACCGCATCTCGCCCTGTACATCGGCGGCATGGGCGCAAAAGGAAAGAACTTCTACAACGATCTCGCCCAGCGTTACGGCTACGAAGCCGAGGCCGAGAAGATCCAGGACCTCTACCTCGCCGGCAAGAAGGAGGAAGCTGCCGCTGCTGTACCGGACGAACTGGTGCGGGCAGTCAACCTCATCGGACCGGAGAGCTTCGTCAAGGAGCGAGTGGCCGCGTTCGCCGAAGCCGGCGTGACCACCCTGAACGTCACTCCGCTGGCCGCGGATACTGCCGGACGCGTCGCGCAGCTCAGCGCACTGAAGAACCTGACCGACTGACCTCTCAGACCTGCCCGACCCGGCTCGCCAGCTCCTCGGCGAGCCGGCGGGCGAGGCCAGGTTCGGCTGCCTCGACCATCACACGCACGAGTTGCTCGGTCCCGCTCGGCCGCAGCAGGACTCGGCCGGTGTCGCCGAGAACGCGCTCCACATCGGCCACCCCGTCGAGAACCGTCGGCGCGGTCGCAACTGCGGCCTTGTCCGACACCTCGACGTTGATCAGCACCTGCGGCAGCGTAGTCATCACCGAGGCCAGGTCCGCGAGTGAGCGCCCCGTCTGCGACATCCGACCCATGACGAGCAGCGCAGTGAGCACGCCATCCCCCGTCGTGCCGTGGCGCGGAACGACCACGTGCCCGCTCTGCTCGCCGCCCAGGGCGAAACCTCCCGCACGCAACTCTTCCAGAACATAGCGGTCACCTACGGCAGCGGTCCGCATGGCGATACCCGCCTCGCGCATCGCGATATGCAACCCGAGATTGCTCATGACCGTCGCCACCAGTGTGTTGTCGGTCAAGACGCCGGATTCCTTCATCCCGACCGCCAGCACCGCCATGATGGCGTCCCCATCGACGATCGAACCGGAAGCGTCAACGGCCAGGCATCTGTCCGCGTCACCGTCGTGCGCGATACCGAGATCGGCACCGTGCTCGACGACAGCCTTCTGTAGGTCCTCCATGTGGGTCGAACCGCAACCGTCGTTGATGTTCAGACCATCCGGGTCTGCGTTGATCGCGACGACCCTCGCACCGGCGGCGGTGTAGATCGCGGGGGCGACGAACGACGCCGATCCGTGCGCGCAGTCGACCACGACCGTCAAGCCGTCGAGTCGACCGGAAAGCGCGGCGCCCACGTGACAGATGTAGCGGTCGGCGGCGTCCGTTGCCGAGTTCACACGGCCGATACCTGCACCGGTGGGTGCCGATACCGTGTCACCGCCGCGCGCGATGCACTCTTCGATCCGCACCTCCACCTCGTCGTCCAGCTTGTGGCCGCCTGCAGCGAAGATCTTGATCCCGTTGTCCGGCATGGGATTGTGCGAGGCCGAGATCATGACACCCAGGCAGGCGCCGTATTCGGCCGTCAGGAATGCGACTGCCGGGGTAGGCAGAACACCGACGTCCACGACATCGACGCCGGATGCGGTGAGCCCAGCCGTGACAGCGGCCGCCAGCATCTCCCCACTCGCGCGTGGATCGCGGCCGACAACAGCTACCGGCCGAGCATCGCCCGAGGCCGGAACCAACACCGTTGCCGCGGCTCTGGCGACTTTCAACGCCAGTTCCGGCGTCAACAGCCCGTTGGCCAGACCCCGAACACCGTCGGTACCGAACAGTCGAGTCATGCGGACCCGTCCCCCCTATCGCCGGAGCAGAACAAAGAATCGATTGTGCGAAACGCCGCGAGGGCAGGCACCGGATACTGCATCGGCGCCTGCCCTCGCGGGTAGAACTTGGTAAAGCGTCAGCGCTTCGAGTACTGCGAAGCCTTACGGGCCTTCTTCAGGCCGTACTTCTTGCGCTCGACCGCACGCGCGTCACGCGTGAGGAAGCCGGCAGCCTTGAGAGCCGGACGATCCTCGGGCGTGACCTCGATGAGGGCGCGCGAGATGGCCAGACGCAACGCGCCTGCTTGGCCGGACGGTCCGCCACCGTGCAGAAGCGCGATGATGTCGAAGGACTCCGCACGATCGACGAGCACCAGCGGAGCCTTGATCAGCTGCTGGTGAACCTTGTTCGGGAAGTAGTCTTCGAGGCTGCGACCGTTGAGCTTGAAACCACCGGTTCCGCCCGAGAAACGCACGCGAGCGACAGCTTCTTTACGACGACCGACGGTCTGGACCGGGCGATCGATCGAAATCGGCGCGGGAGCGGCAGCAGCGGCCTCGATTTCGTCGACCACCAAGGGCTCTTCCACGGACACGAACTCGTCCGCGGCGATCTCCACGACCTCTTCCGGGTTTTCCTGCGACGTCACGTCATTTCCCTCCGGCGCCGTCACTGGGACACCTGCTTGATCTCGAACGGAACGGGCTGCTGGGCGGCGTGCGGGTGGTTCGGTCCCGCGTAGACCTTCAGCTTGCCCACGATGGCATTGCCGAGCTTGTTCTTGGGGATCATGCCCTTGACGGCATTTTCCACGAGACGGTCGGGGTTCTTCGCGAGAACCTCACCGACGGTGCGCGACTTCAGACCGCCCGGGTGGCCGGAGTGGTGGTAGAGAAGCTTGTCATCGCGCTTGTTGCCGCTGATGGCAACCTTCTCCGCGTTGATGATGACGACGAAGTCGCCGCCGTCGACGTTGGGTGCGTAGGTCGGCTTGTGCTTGCCGCGGAGCAGGGTCGCTGCCTGGACGGCGAGGCGTCCGAGCACGACGTCCGTGGCGTCGATCACATGCCAAGTCCGGGTGGTGTCCCCGGCCTTCGGGCTGTATGTAGACACAGAAATTCCTGTCTTCATGATGTCGCTGCTGGCCAAGACGTGTTGATGACCTCGGCGGCCAGTTGAGACCCGAGAGCAAGAGTTCGCCGCGCAGCACATGCCGCGGCGACCCCATACACGCCAACGAGCGACGATACCGGGAACTACTCCCCCAGGTCAAAACGCCCACAGCGGAGATCAGCGCAGCCGGACGCACGCGATGCACCGTCGGGCTGCGGGCAGGGCCTCCATGCGAGCGTCCGCGATCGCCACTCCGCACCGCTCGCATCGTCCGTAGGCACCGGTCCGCACACGCTCCGCTGCCGCGTCCAGTTCCCGCAACTCAGCCTCCGCATCCCGCGCGAGGGACAGAACTGTGGCCCGCTCGAACGCGATGGTAGATCCCTCCGGATCGTGCTCGTCGTCGTCGGTGGACCACCTCGACCCGTCGATGATCGCGCGGAATTGTCGCTGCAGCGACTCGAGACGCGCCGACACCACGGCCCGTTCCTCGGCTATCCGCTCGCGGTTGCGCTCGGCGCACTCATCCATGAAGCAAGTGAACTACGGATGCGCACTCTGCACGCACATCCGACCGAAACGGCCCCGATATCGCCGATCACTCGTCGATACCGGGGCCGCTGTGCGTCGGTCAGGAAAAGCGCGACCTGTTCAGCGCTTCCTGCTCCTGCATCCGCTGATTGCCCGAGGACACAGCACCGATCAAGCTCTGCAGAACACCGTTCAGCTCCGCCTGAGCCGCGTTCCACTCCGCCTGCTTGACCTGGTAGGCATCGGAGTCTGCCCCCTGCCAGGTGGCGACGAGAGGCTGAATCGACGATTTGATCTCGTCGAGCCGCTCGTTGAGGGCAGACCACTTGGTCGTCAGACCGCCCGTCAGGTCGCCGATGGCGCCGAAGTTGTACTTGATTTCACCGTTCATCATGAGTTCCTCGTGTTCGTTCGGTCGACCGTTGTCGACTCCGCATCGCGCAGTGGATTGTGGGTTGAATTCTCAATCATGTTTTCGTGTAGCCGAATTCGACTCTGCGATCAGATCGGGTGAGCAGATCAGAGGTTGAGCGATCCGCCCACGCTGCGCAGCTGCGACGCGTTGTCCTGCTCGGACTGGTCGTACTGAATACCGCTCGTCTTGATCGACTCGCTGATGCCCGACAGCGCGTTCTCGAGCTTGAAGGCGCTGGAGTCCCAGCTGGTCATGACCTGCGCGAATGTCGTCGACGCGGAACCCTTCCAGATTCCCGATGCAGCCATGTCGACGTCCGCGCGCAGCGCGCGCAACAAGCCGCCGATCTGCTCGCGCAGGCCGTCGACCTTCGCGGCGACGGCGAGCATGGTCGCAATATCGGTTTCTGCCATGTCGACTCCTCTTGTGTTCTTCGGTTGCGAGCACTCGGGCGAATACTCGGTCGGGGCTGCGGTTCGCTACGGCAAACCTGCGGATGTCCCCCCTACATCTGATTGGACGCACCCACACCATCGGAGGTTCCATTTCGATGGTGATCTTTCCGAAGAACCGGGCGGTCGGTCACGGAGGCGAGACCCGCAGGGTGCTCGCAGCACGGGAACAGTCGTCCTCGAGTGCAGCTTCCGCACCCAGCAAGGATTGGCATCCGATGCCGATTTGAATGCCGTCCTCGACGAATACGCGCCATCGGACGACGGAGTACTCGTCCGGGGACTCGACATAGGAGATACCTACCCGTCCGCCGAAGTCCGTGGCTCGGGTGTAGCCGTCGATGGTCGGCCTCTCACCGCGCGCGGACACTTGGTCGGCCAGATCATCCGCGACATCGTCGAACGACACGCCAGGAGCCAACTCGACGGTAGTGAGCACGATGCGACGATCCGGCCCATCCGGCGGAATCAGAAGCGACCGGTCCGTCTCCGCTCGTTCGGACCACGTCGCGGGCAGTTCGACACTCGCGCGACCGAACGAATAGGTGCCGGACGGCGGCATTGGCGAGGACGACGGTGCCGGCGGCGGTGACACCGAGGAGGACGGTAGTACTGGCGGCGGTGACACCGACGAGGACAGCGGCACAGTCGAGGGGTCCCCCAGCGTGTGCACCGCGACCGGGGACGGGTTCGGCCACAGAGCGCGGATCCCGGTGACGGCCGCAGTAGCCAGAACGAGCGCACCGAGGGCGCCCACGATGACGGCACCGGTCCGTCGTTCTGCGCGTGGCGCTGCGTGGACCTCGTCGAGCCAGGCTGCGGCGCGCGACGAGGTCAACGGCAGAGGATCTTCGGCCAGATCGTGTGAAAGCACGGGATGGGACAAGCGCGGACCGAATGGGTCCGCCTGCTCGGCGATCCCGACGCGCGCAGCCATCGAGACGACCACGTCGGGTCCCCGCAGCCGGTGCACCCTGTATCCGGTGTCGGCGAGTAGTGCTCTTGCGCCACGGCGACGCGAGGCATCCAACACGAACACCTCCACCGGGTCGGTCCGCACACCGGCCGCTACGTGCCCGGCGACGGTGTCGCGGATGGATCCTTCGCTACTCGGCTCCGAGTCCAGGTCACGGCAACCGATCGCTGCCCAGTGCGCCGACCTGACGTAGTCGTCCTCGGATCCGTCTGCCTCGGCACGAAGTGACAGTGCGCTGATGGTGCAGGACAGCTCACCGAGTTCGACCACCACTGCGAAGGCGGGTACCCGCTCTCCCCGTGATCGAGCCGCGGCAGTAGCTGCGTCCACCACCAGCACCTCGCGAGCCACCGGCTGCACTGCCCGCCGAAGGGGGGCGCGCCGCGGTGGACCCCACGAGGACGGGCACGCAATTTCCAGCAGATCCACCGGGCAAACGGCGCCCGCACCGCGCAACGCTTGCTCCACCAGCGCACCGAGAACATGCTCGGTGCGGACCAATGTTTCGCCGACGAGGATGTCGGGATCGTCGATGAAGGCCCAAGGGAAGCTCTCGACACCCTCCCCCTCGGACGAAGCGACGTCCCGCTCCCTGTCATGCTCGCCGATCTCCGCACGCGAATCGCGGTCGTCGAGGCACACCAGCACCCCTTCGTGCATCGACACCTGCGTCCAGAACTCGCGATGTGTGACGTGCGATCCCGTCGCCAGCAGGATCGAAATGGAACCGTCGCCGAGATGGATCGCAGCGTAAGTCCGGTCTGTGCTCACTGCGGCGACCATGCAAGCTGGATCAGCGATTGCCCACGACGGTCGACCAGCATTCCGCGTCCTGGCGGCATCGGCCCCGGCTTGACCGATCCGATCAGATTGCCCTCGTCGCGATTGCCGTTCATCACCAGGCCAGGTGAGACGAGGTCACGCATACGCGAGACGACCTGGTCGTACATCGTTCTCGAAGCGCCACCGGATCGCCGGGCAACCACGAGATGGAACCCGATGTCGCGGGCATGCGGGAGGTAGTCCGCCAGCACCGTCAGCGGATTTCCCGACGCGGTCGCGACGAGATCGTAGTCGTCGACGATCACGAAGATCTCGGGTCCGCTCCACCATGACCGCTCACGGAGTTGCTGCGGCGTCACGTCCGCTCCCGGCATCCGCTCACCGAGTTTCGTTGCCAGCTCCGCCATCATGGTCGACAGGACAGGAGCAGATGCTGCGTAGCCCGCGAGGTGCTCGGCATCGATCGCACCGAGCATCGTGCGCCGGTAGTCGACGAGGACGATCTTGACCTGCGCGGGGGAATTCGACTCCACCAGCGAGGAGCAGATCGACTTCAGCAACGCGGTCTTTCCGCATTCGGTGTCCCCGAACACGAGGAAGTGCGCTTGCTCGGCGAAATCGACGGCAACTGGTTTCAGCTCTGCCTCGTCGATTCCGACGGGGACCCACAATTCCGGGGTGTTCTCACGCGACCTGGGCCAACGGTCGACCAACTGGCGTCGGAGTTCGACGAGAGTGAGGTTGTCGGGCAGCATCCGGACAGGCGGGGCCGCTCTACCGTCGTACTCGGCAGCTATCTTCGCCACTGCCGATTGGATACCGGCTCCGAGGTCGACCGCGGAGGAGGACCCGTCGATTCTCGGCAGGGCCGTCAGCAGGTGTAGTCCGTCCTTCGTCATCCCTCGTCCTGGGCGGTCCTCGGGAACGCGACCGGCTTTCGCTCGGCCGACCTCGGAGTCCGATGGATCGCCGAGTTTGAGTTCCACCCGGGTACCGATGAGATCTTTGGTTGCCGGTCGAATCTCGGCCCACCTGCTCGCGGTGATCAACAGGTGTATGCCGTAGGACAAGCCCTGAGCGGCTAGCGATGCCAACTGCGTCTCGAGCGTCTCGAAGTCCGAGCGAATACTCGCCCACCCGTCGACCACGAGAAACACGTCACCGAAGCTGTCTTCCGCGTCGATCGGCTGCTCCGCCCGGCGCCGACGGAAGTCGGCCATGGAGTCGATTCCGCGTCGCCGGAAGAGTTGCTCACGTTGGCCGACGACGGTGGCGACCTCGGCGACTGTCCGGCGCACTCGATCGACGTCGAGTCGGCTCGCAACGGAACCCACGTGCGGGAGATCGATGAGCCCGTTCAGAGTTCCCCCGCCGAAATCAAGGCAATAGAACTGAACCTGTTCGGGAGTGTGGGTCGACGCCAGCGACATCACGAGCGTGCGTAGAGCAGTCGACTTCCCGGACTGCGGACCCCCCACAATTGCCAGATGCCCCTGCGCACCGGCCAGATCGACTTCCAATACTTCGCGTCGCTGATCGTAGGGCCGGTCCACTACGCCGACGGGAACGCGCAGTGTTGCATTCGCCCCACCCGCGGAGCTGGTTCTCGTATCCGCTATCAACCGATCGAGGCTCGGTGAGCGATCGAGCGGCGGTAGCCACACCTCGTGAGCCGGCGCTCCGTGACCTCGGACTCGATCGACGACCACATCGAGCACCGTGCGCCCGTCCGCGCGATCGATGGAGGCATCTGCGCCGAGCTCATCGGGGATCGAAGTGACCGACGCCGGAAGCGTCTCATCGGTGGCCGGCCGTTCTATCTGCACAGCGAAGGCGCCGAAGTAGCGCGGCCGGATGTCGGCGCCCGAGCGCCTGCTTCTGCGGGCGCTACGACGCGGAGGTACATAGGGGCCGGAGACGTACGACGCCGCGAACCGTACGATCTCGGCGGAGTCGCATTTGAGGTAGCCCGCGCCGGGTTGGGCGGGTAGATGGTAGGCATCGGGGACCCCGAGCACCGTCCGAGATTCGTTCGCCGAGAACGTTTTCAGCCCTATCCGGTAGGAGAGGTGGCTGTCCAGTCCGCGGAGCTTGCCTTCCTCCAATCGCTGACTCGCCAGCAGCAGATGCATGTGCAGGGACCGTCCGAGACGACCGATCGCCACGAATAGGTCCGCGAAATCCGGTTGTTGACTGAGCAATTCGGAGAACTCGTCGACAACGATGAACAGTGCAGGCATCGGCGCGAGAGCGGCTCCCGTGGAGCGCGCCCTCTCGTAATCGGTGACATTCGCGAAATTCCCCGAGTCACGCAGGAGCTCCTGACGCCTGTTCATCTCGCCGGCCAGGGCGTCCTTCATCCGATCTACCATCGCGAGATCGTCCGACAGGTTCGTGATGACTGCTGCGACGTGCGGTGCCTCGTCGAGGCCGGCGAACGTCGCACCGCCCTTGAAGTCGACGAGAACGAGATTGAGCTGCTCCGGAGCATGCGTCGCAATCAGGCCGAGTACCAACGTCCGGAGAAATTCGGACTTGCCGGAGCCGGTTGCACCGATGCACAGCCCGTGCGGGCCCATGCCGTTCTCCGCAGACTCCTTCAGATCGATCTCGACCGGACTTCCGTCCGGTGCGATTCCGATGGGCACACGCAATCGATCTCGACCTCGACGTGGCACCCACACTCGTGCCGGTTCGAGCTGGCCCACGTCGGCGATAGCGAGCAGGGTGTTCCAGCTCGACATCGACGAGAGGTCATCTGCCACCGACTCCGCGCCGAGACGTGAGGTCGTGCGATACGGCGACAGGCGCCGCGAAACCGTCTCGGCCTGAGCCACACTCATCGAGTCGGCCGAACCGAAGACTTCGACGTGCGCCCCGGTCAAGGCTCCGATGGAACCGTTCTCGGTGAACAGGCGCAACCCTCGGCTCGCTGCGAGGGCAGTCGCTACATCAGTCAGATCGACTATTGTGACCGCGTCCAATCCGGTCCGGAGAACATCGGTGCCGCTGTTGTCGAGTAGGCCGCCATCGACCACGATGACCAGGTGCGGAACACCTGCTGCGACAGGGGCTCCCCTGGTGAAACGGTTTCGAAGCGCGAGGTGTTCACCGAGAGCGCCCTCGAGTTCGAGAAACGACCCGTAGATCATCCGAGCAGTCCCGACGCCGTCCCGATCGATGTCGTGCTGGGTGTGCGGAAGCCATTTCGTCCAGTCCCAGTGCGCCACGGTGTCGGGCCCGCAGACCACTGCGACCCGAACCTGATCCGGATCGTGAAATGTGCACAACGAAGCCAGGATCGCGCGTACGGTCGCACGTCCGGCATCGCGATCCCCGGCCACGGACACGGCCGCGAAACCTCTCAACGACACCGCGGTGGGAAGATGCTCGACCACGGAGTGGGCGCGTACGAACCGTCGCAGCGATACAGCCGAAACCGGTTCGAGCTCGTCCACGGGACCGGTCTCCGGCGGCACGAGCCGCGTCGCCAACCGCTGAGCCCCGCGGCCGATACGAACGTGACAGAAATCAGGATCTGCGCCGCGGCGCTCCCACATTCGGGCAGTGCCGACCATCGTCCACAGCACGTCGGGATCCGGATGCGACCATTCGAGGGCCTCGCGCTGACGCGCTGCCGTGCCGCCGACGTCTTTGCGCAGTTGGTCCAGGTAGCGCAGATAGTCTTTGCGATCCTCGTTCGCCTCCGCGGTGCGCGCACCGTTTCCGCGACCACCGCCGGCGACCATACCGAGCATCGAGACCAGCATCATCGCCGGGAACATGAGCATCATGGGGTTCGCAGCCATGCCCGAGGTGAACATCAGGGCCACCATGCCCACCATGGCCGCGACCATGACCACGGGCATCAGCTTGGTCATGAGGTTGCCGGGGACCACACGTGGGATCTCCGGCGGCGCCTGCAGTGCCACCTCACCGCCCGGTGTGCGCGGCACCGGGCGGCGTGCACCCCTGTCGAACCGAACCGTACTCACGCTGCGAAAGCCCCCACCCCTGTCGGTATCCCCCATTACCGCAGACACTCTCGTTCCCAGGCGAGCTGTCTGTTATCCGCGCAAGGCTAGCCCATCGACGATCACTCGGCCAGCCTGCTCCGGTGCCGGAAGGCGGAATACCTGACCACCGATACCGGTTGAGTCGCAGTGCGACGTTTGCACCGATTCGAAAGGCTGGCCACCGTGTCCGTACCCCTGTCCATTCTCGACCTCGCACACATCGGCGAGGGCGAAAGCGTCAGAGACAGCTTCGACGCCAGCGTTCTACTCGCACAGCAGGCAGAGGAGTGGGGATACCAGCGAATCTGGTACGCCGAGCATCACAACATGAGCTCGATCGCGTCCTCGGCCACCAGCGTTCTCATCGGCCATATCGCCGCCCACACGAGTCGAATCAGGCTCGGATCCGGTGGGGTGATGCTGCCCAACCACGCGCCGCTGACCATTGCCGAACAGTTCGGCACGCTCGCGACGCTGCACCCGGGCCGCATCGACCTCGGCTTGGGTCGCGCGCCCGGTAGCGATCAACAAACGATGCGCGCCATGCGCAGAGATCCGGCCTCGGCCGAACGATTCCCCCAGGACGTGCAGGAATTGCAGGGGTACCTCTCCGATGAGTCACGGGTGCACGGCGTCGTCGCCACACCCGGGTCCGGTACCGAGGTTCCGCTGTACATACTCGGGTCCTCACTTTTCGGCGCCCAGCTGGCGGCTGCGCTGGGCCTTCCGTTCGCGTTCGCCTCGCACTTCGCTCCGGATGCACTCGAGCAGGCCGTCGAAATCTATCGTCGAGAGTTCCGGCCGTCCGAACAGTCGCAGACCCCTCATGTGATCGCCGGTGTCAACGTCATCGCCGCGGACACCGACGAGCAAGCGCAGCAACAGTTCCTGGCCACCAAACGAAGCCGCGTCCGCCTACTTCTCGGTCGAGGACGGAAGTTCACCGACGAGGAAGCCGACTTGATCCTGGATGCACCGCAGGGCAGACAGATCCTGCAGATGACGAAGTATTCCGCGGTGGGCACGCCGTCGGCGGTCAAGGACTATCTGGATCGCTTCACACGACACGCGGACGCCGACGAGCTCATCGTCGCCTCGGGCTCCGGTGATCGCCGGTCGTGGTTACGGTCCTACGAACTCCTCGCCGAGGTCACCGATCTCAAAAATCGAACGCACGCGGGCACACCTGCCTGAGCCCTCCCCGGGGCAATCCCCTGCCCCCGCTACCGTCCGCGCTCGGCTGCACATCGATGTCGTAGAGTCGCTCCCGGGCAGGGGGACGCGCATATTCCGGGGGGAAACGCATGACAGGGGATCTTTCGCAGGCCGTGAACGCGGCCGGCGTGCCGGCGCCCGCGTCGCAGAACGGTAGTTCCGGCACACGGGAGCTCGACAACACTGCACCTGTCGAGCCCGTCGACCTGTGTCGGCTCACCGTCCTCTCCGACTCGGTCCAGGTCGACCTCGCCTTGCCCACCGATGTGCCGATCTCCGTGCTCGTCCCAGGGATCGTCGGGCTGCTCAATTCGCGTGCGGGTTCGAGCGAGACCGGACACGAGACCGCCGCCGACCGACAGGGTCGCCCCTGGGTGCTGTCGAAGATCGGCCGATCACCGCTTCACGGGACCATGACGCTCGACGAGGCATCGATCCGTGACGGCGAGATTCTCGTTCTCGGCACCGCGGACTCGCCCGCGCCACCGCCGCTGTTCGACGACCTGATGTACGCGGTCGCCACGACCGGCCATGCCCCGAGCGGGCTGTGGACGGCGCGTACTGCGCAACTCGTCGGTTTCGGCGTCGGCGCCTTCGCCATCGCGCTCTCCTGCCTGTCGCTGCTCGAGTCGCAGTTCGGCGCCCTGTCCGGCACGCCGCCTGTCGGCGACACCGGAATCTCGTTCGATGCAGGCATCGGCGCTGCCACCGCAGCAGTGCTCTTTCTCGTCGCGGGCTCGATCGTTGGGCGGATCTACGGCGACGACAGGACAGGGATCTTCCTTTCCGGCTGTGCGCTACCGCTGATGTTCACCTCGGGAGTGATGTTCGTGCCCGGGTCCCTCGGCGCGCCGCATCTGCTTCTCGGAGCCGCCGCGACAGGTGCGGGTGCGGTGCTTGCACTGCGGTTGGGCGCACACGGATACGCGCTCTTCACTGCGATGGCCACGGCCTCGGCAATCGCGTCCGCAGCGGCGGCGACGGCCTCGTTCACCGAACTTCCGCTCAGCACAGTCGGCGCCGGCGTCACACTCGTCGCACTTGCAGCCCTGGCCACCGCGCCGCGCCTGTCGATGATGCAGGCACGCCTGCCCCTGCCGCCGGTACCTACCGCCGGCGCTTCCCTCGACGAGGTCGCGGACGAGGAGCTACCCACCGTCGCCGAGCTCGAGAGCGCCTCCGGACGGGCCCGCAGTTACCTGACCGGGCTCGTGTGTGCCGCCGGCGCCGCAGCAACGACTGGTGCTTTGCTTGCCGCGTTCGGCTCCGAGCCACCACGTGGCATGTATTGGCCGGGTGTGTTGCTGGCACTGGTGACGGCGTTGGCCCTGACCCTGCGCGGGCGAACCTTCGCCGAGGTACAGCACGCGGTCCCACTCGTGGCAGCGGGATCGACCATCGGGCTGAGCCTGCTCGGCGTCGTCGTGTTCGCGGCGCCGCTCCCGCAGATCGGGGCCTTCGTCGCGGCACTCGCCGCAACCGTGGCGGCGTTGATATTCGGTTCCCTCGTGCCCACTCGCGTCTTCTCACCCGTGTTGCGCCGCGCCGCGGAACTCGTCGAATACGCCGCTATCGCCGCTGTCATTCCGCTCGCGTGCTGGGTATGCGGTCTGTACGCGGCGATGCGCGGACTGTGAACGCCCGGGCCGCAACCGCGCGAGTCGTACTCGTCCTCGGACTCGCGGTGAGCTGCGCTCTGATGCCCTTCGGAATGCGGTCCGCCGCCGCCGACCGCCCATTCGTCGATCCGGGACTGCTGCCGGAAGCTGCACCCGCGGCGCCACTCGAGCCGACCGAGCAGCGAAACGCCTGCATGCCCGTGTCGTCCGTACCCGACGGGCCCGCAGTCCCGGTGGCGATCGACGCGCTCGATTTCGGCGCCGTCTGGCCGATCACCCGTGGAGCAGGTCAGGTCGTGGCCGTGATCGATACCGGTGTGACTCCCCACCCCAGATTGCCGGGATTGAGGGCAGGCGGGGACTACGTGCACACCGGCGACGGGCTCTCGGACTGCGACGCGCACGGCACTCTGGTCGCGGGGCTCATCGCCGGATCATCGGTGGACGTTAGCGGCTTCTCCGGTGGAGCTCCCGACGCGCAGATCATCTCGATCAGGCAGTCCAGCAATGCCTTCCAACCTGCGCGCACTGCCGAAGACGAGGGCGATCCGAGCGCCGAGAACGCCTCGGGTTACGGCAACGTGATGACGATGGCCATGGCCGTGCGCACTGCCGCCGATCTCGGTGCGACCGTCATCAATATCTCGGAGGTCGCCTGTGTGCCGAGCGGAGCGGGATACGTCGACGGCCCGCTCGGGGCAGCAATCGACTACGCCGCACGCGTGAAGGATGTCGTCGTGGTCGCAGCGGCCGGGAACGTCGGCGGGACATCACCGTGTCGAGGCCAGAACCCACCCCCGGATCCCGCAGACCCCTTCGCCGACCAGTGGGAACGTATCGCCACCATCGCAACACCGGCGTGGTTCGACGATCAGGTGTTGACGGTCGGTTCGGTGAACCCGGACGGCACTCCCGCAGCCTTCAGTCTCGCCGGACCCTGGATGGACGTCGCCGCGCCCGGGACCGCGATGACCTCGTTGTCGCCGACGGGCTCAGGCCTGGCCGACGGCACCGTCGACAGTCAGGGAGGATTCGCGCCGATCCAGGGCACCAGCTTTTCGGCTCCCCTTGTCGCAGCGGTAGCTGCGCTGGTGCGGGCCCACCGACCCGACCTGAGCGCAGCGGAGGTCATCGAACGCATCGAAGCGACCGCGCATGCGCCCGCCGAGGGATGGAACCATCTCGTCGGCCATGGCGTCGTCGATCCGCTGGCAGCTGTCACAGGCAACATCGACAGCAAGTACGTTCCGGCACCGGCCGAACCGTCGGCGATGGCCGCACCGATTCCGGCTGCCCCGCCCGATCTGCGCCCCAGGACCGTCGCTGCAACCGGGACGGCGGTGGTGCTCGTCCTTCTCGGCGCCGGACTGAGCGTGTCCGTCCTACTACCGAAGAGGACGAGACGTCATCCCGCGGGAAGCGCAGCCCCGGCCGGGTCCGGACCGACTCCGTCGTGAGCGGTGAGGGCATCCGCCCGGCTCAACGTAGGGCCCGTTCCCAACAATTCGACGATCGGCCACGGGGCTGGGGCGGCCGCGCCGAAGCCGAGTGCAGCGGCGGCCTCGCCGTCGGCAACCCCGAAGCGAACTCCGGTGTCCGCCACGAAGAAGTGGCCGTCGCGGCGCGAGCTGGTCGGTGCGATTCCAGTGCTCTGCACGAACCCGCCGCTGCCCGGCGACAGATAGACTTCGTCGGCTGCGGGACCGCCACCGTCCGCCTGCGCCAACCGGACCGGTGCAGCTGACTCCTGCAACGGCAGCGTCCTTCCGGCGGACAATTCCAGACGCGCTTTCGGTCCGCCATCCGGTGCGTTCTGCGGAATCCAAGACAGGCAGCTCACCGGCTGGGCCGAGGTGTCGACGATGGTCGGCGCAATATCCGGAAACGAGCCGACTGCGAGACGGGTCACCGTCGGTGCTCGCCTCAGGACATCCGGATTGAGCGCCTCGATCTCCGGGCTGCCCTGCGAGTCCGCGAATTTCACGAGTTGAGCGGTCGCCTGGCTCACCGGTTGGATGCCATCCTCGAGCACCACATAGTAGTCGACCGCGACCCCGGACACCTTGACCACCGAACCGATGGTCTTGCCTGCGATCTCGTAGTCGGGTATCTCACCCGCCCGGGGTATCGGGGGCGGTGAGATGGCAGGGACGACCGGGACGGCGTTCGCGAGCGCCGAGCTGACACTCGACGGTTCTGCGCCTTCGAGTCCCAGCGCGCGCACCACCGAACGGTCGGCAAGATCGATCCGAGCCCGAACACCGTCGTACACCAGATAGGTACCGTCCGATGTTCGCCACAGGAAAGCCTGCGTATCGGACAGGGGCGCGCTGTCCTCATCGTACTGGGGATCGCCGGCCAGCACGGTGGTTCCCGCTGTCGCGCCGCTGCTTCCAAGCGTGTCGCACACTGTCCAGGGAACCGCTATGCCTGCCTCGTCGTGCGGCAGCGAGGAGGGAGCGCCGGGAATGCCGACGAGCGGGCCACGCCTGCGATCCGCAAGTTCGGCCGAATCGACCATCGTCGGGGTGTCCGGGCTTCCGACGATCAAACGGGCCGACGCGAGATTGAGTACCGGATGCAGAGTGTCGTCCATCCGAACGAACATGGCGCCGGAATCCTTCGCAACCACGATGGACGCGTCGCCGATCTTGTCCTGAGGTCTCAGCAACGCCAGCGCGGCGCACCCGGCCAGTCCGAGACACGCCACCACCATTCCCACCGCGAACGCACGCGAATGGGACCGCATCGGATCGTGCAGCATGCGCACGTCGCGACGCACCAGGGCGTGCTCCATCCGTCGGACGAGAAACCTGTATCCGCCGACCTGCCACTTCGTTGTCGGCGTCGCCGCCACGAGCCCTCCCCCGAAACCGATCCGTCGGCCCGTTCCCCCACGGGCCGCCCCGCGGGTCACAGTACCCACTCGGTGGCCGTCGAGGTACCCGGGTCACCCGAGCCTTGTAGAGTGCACCGAACGAGTGATGAACGCGCTGTCCGGCGCACGCTCGTGGCACAGCCTTCGGGGGGAGGGATCAACGGATATGACTGGCGCGCAGCGTGCTGCCGATCCGCTCGATCGTGTTGCACCCAGACGGCGGAGTCGGTCCAGCGTGCGGCTCGGAATCGGACTTCGCGTCCCGACGCTCCGGCGGCTGGTCTGTATCGAACTGGTGTTGGCCCTGCTGTGCGCCGCCGCCATAGCCGCCGGCTTCTCGATGCGCACGGTGCTCGTCGTGGCGGTGCTGACCGCAGCGATCCCGTTCGTCACCACAGCGGGTAGGACACCGTTCGACTGGGCAGTGACGGCGATTCGATACGCGTCCGGGTGGGCGCCGTCCGTTGGCGCGACAGTCGACCATATCGATGTCGACGGCAATCCCTTCGGAGTCCACCGACACGGTGACCTGGTGTCCTGCATTCTCGAGCTTCGCCCGGCCGAGGGTGCGGCGACCCGCCTCGGACGCGCGGGTGCCACGACGGACTCCACACTGGATCTGGGCACTCTGGCACGGTGTCTGACCCAGCACGACATCTCACTGTCGGGCATCGATGTCGTCTCGCACGGCCGGCGGACTGCTTCGGGCACACCCGCAGCGGATGTGTACGAACGTTTGATCGGGCCGCTCCCTGCTGTCGCGGACAGGACGGTCTGGGTCACGGTCACCGCAGATCTGCGATCCAACACCGAGGCGGTTCGAGTACGCGGCGGAGGCAGTGTCGGAGCTGCCGCCACCGTGCGTATCGCGACCGAACGCGTTGCGCGAGCGCTCGATGCGCAAGGAGTTGCGTCGACGGTCCTGACGCGCAACCAAATTCGCGACGTCGTATTGCACCTGTGCCGCGGTGTCGCCATCGATGACCTCACCCAGAATTGGCGGACGGCACCTTTACCCGGCGCGGCTGCCACCGGTTACGAAATCGACTGTCGGGCAATCGACGAGGAACTCCTGGCGGATGTGTGGGCGACGCCGTCGCTGTCGACGACGGTATCCCTTCGGCTGACGCCGGGTGCCGCCGACGAGCAGGTGAACATGAGCGGCTTCTGCAATCTCGTCACGCGTTCGGGCGCACCAGCACTGGATGCACCCGGGTTGTCGTCGATGAACGGTAGACACCGCCTGGCCCTTCTGTTGACTCTGCCCATTGCCGTCCCGGCTCCCGGCCACACCGAGCCCGGGCGGCGCATCGCACGCACCCGAGCTTCCGAACTGAGCCCACCCACGAGCGGATGTGGGCAACTGCTGGGCTCGGACGCGTCCGGCCACGGCATCGCCACGCGCATGCACGGCCGTGGAGTGCGCTCCGTACTCGTCGCCGGTGAGTTGTACCTCGCGCAGCAACTTGTCTTTCGCGCGGTTGCCACCGGCGCAAGAATTCTCGTCCGAACCGACCGACCGCATGCCTGGCGGCCCCTCGTCGACTCGCTGGCAACGCCTGACAACCTGCGGATCGACGACGGCGCGCGCCGCAACGGTCCATCCATCGACCTTGTCGTGCAGGACTTCACGGACACGGTGGATGTGGGGCTACCGAGCCGTTTCGACGGCACCACGGTGTTGACCCTGACCGAGCATCCCTCGCTGACACCGATGCGCGATCCCGACGTGAGTATCGTGCAGCCGGGCGCCGCCGGGGACCGAGTTCTCGTAAGAACATCTCGTCACGACATCGAGTTGATACTGGTGACCATCGCGCAGGAAACTGCATTCATCGGACGACCCCGGAGTGTTCGAAACCCGGTCGGAACCTACTGACCGGGGTAGGGCCGGACCGAGGCCGCCATCGTCGATGCGGTCGCCCACCAGTGCAGCTGGTCGAGCATGCGCGTCGCAGAATCGGCGGCAGCCTCGTTCGATGTGCAACCCTGTTCGTCGAACGCTCTTCGGGCGCGCGGGAAGGCAACACTGTCCCGGACCGATACCATGTGCAGTTCCGCCGCGACCTGTCGAAGTTGTTCGGTTGCGCGCATGCCGCCCGAGATGCCGCCGTAGGAGACGAACCCGATCGGCTTTCCGCGCCACTCGTACTTGACGGTGTCCAGCGCGACCTTCAGTGATGCCGGATACCCGTGGTTGTATTCGGGAGTCACGGCGACCACTGCTTGCGCAGCGCCGATCGCGGAGACGAGCGCTTCGGCCCCCTGCGAGGGCGACAGGTCGATCGGGAGGTCGAGGTCGATGAGGTCCAGCGTCGAGGCTTCGAAGTCGGAGCGCTCGGCCACGGTACGCGAAAACCACTCGGCCACCACCGGACCGAAACGCTCGGGCCTGACGCTGGCAACGACTACGGTGAGCCGAACGGGTGCTGGTGTCACGGTCCCAGCGTAGCCATTGCGCAGCACCAGCTTCGAGCGGCAGGCATCAACAGCAACCAGGCCCGGAGGGGATGCCGCTTCGCATTTCCCGGGTCGCGACATTGCGGCTCGCCAGCTCGGCTGCGTCCGGATAGTCGACAGCGACGAGTGCGAGTCCGTGCGCCGGTGCCACCGTCACCGAACTCGAACGCGATCGTGCATCGAGAAGAGCGGCGGTCCACTCGGGAGTGCGTCGCCCCTCCCCGACTGCCTGGATCGCACCGACCAGGCTCCGCACCATGGACCAGCAGAACGCATCAGCGCTGACGTAGGCGGTCACCCGATCTCCGACGCGCTCCCAATCGAAACGTTGCAGTTCGCGCACCGTCGTCGCACCCTCACGTCGCTTACAGAAGGCAGCGAAGTCGTGCAGCCCTAGCAGTGTCGACGATGCCTCACGCATGGTGTCGAGGTCGATGTCGCGGGGCCAGGACACCACGCCGCGAACGTCGAGCGGGTCGACTCCGTACCGGGCCGTGCTGAACCTGTATTCGTAGTGGCGGCGGAGGGCAGAAAACCGGGAGTCGAAGTCCGCGGACACTCGGGTGATCGCCTTGACCCTCACATCGGTCGGAAGAAACCGTGCCATTCTGCGGACGAGACGCTCCGGTTCTTCGATTTCGCCGACTGCATCGAAGTGCGCTACCTGCCCGCTGGCGTGAACTCCGGCATCGGTACGTCCCGCGACCGTCAGCTCGATCGGTTCACGGAGCACCGTCGAGAAGGATTGCTCGAGAACTCCACACACCGTGCGGATACCGGGTTGGCGGGCCCAGCCGGAGAAGTCGGTGCCCTCGTAAGAGATGTCGATCCGGTACCGGCGCACGGCAGCAGCGGTACGCAAAGAAGCGGACCCGCCATCCTCGGAAGGAATGGCGGGCCCGCTTCGTTCGTGCTCCGAAACCAAGAGGACTAGTCCTTCTTGGCGTCTTCTGCGTCGGACGCGTCCGACGCGTGTGCGTCCTTGTCTTCGATGCCGTCGACGACTGCTTCGGCGTTCTCGACCTCGGCATCGGTCGCGTCGGCTTCGACAGCCTCGACGACGTTCTCCTCGGCCGGTGCCTCGGCGGCAGCCGGAGCGGTCTTCGAAGCCTTCACGCGGCGAGCGCGATCTGCTTCGTTGGACACCGTCTGCTCGTTGACGAGCTCGATGATGGCCATCGGCGCGTTGTCGCCCTTGCGGGGGACGGTCTTGATGATGCGCGTGTAGCCACCGTCGCGATCGGCGAAGAAAGGCCCGATCTCGGCGAACAGCTTGTGCACGACATCTTTGTCGTTGATCGTCTTGAGTACCTCACGACGATGAGCCAGGTCACCCTTTTTTGCGTGGGTCACCAGCTTCTCGGCGTGCGGACGAAGGCGCTTGGCCTTCGACTCTGTGGTGGTGATGCGGCCGTGCTCGAAGAGTGCCGTCGCCAGGTTGGCCAGGATGGCCTTCTGGTGCGACGCCGACCCGCCGAGACGGCGGCCCTTGGTGGGCTTGGGCATGATGAATCTCCTAGTAAGAGCTCCAACGAGCTGATTACAGCTGTTCTGTCTCGGCGTAGTCCTGCTCGGTACCTTCACCGTCGGTGAAGGTGCTTGCGTCCGTATCGCTCCACGTTCCCGTGGTGGCGTCGTATCCGGGCACTGTGGTCGGATCGAAGGAAGCGGGGCTGTCCTTGAGCGAAAGGCCCAACGAGTGCAGCTTGACCTTCACCTCATCGATGGACTTCTGTCCGAAGTTACGGATGTCCAGCAGATCGGACTCGGTACGACCAACCAGCTCGCCGACGGTGTGAACACCCTCGCGCTTGAGGCAGTTGTAGGAACGGACCGTCAGGTCCAGATCCTCGATGGGGAGTCCGAAGGAAGCGATGTGATCGGCCTCGGCGGGCGAGGGTCCGATCTCGATACCTTCTGCTTCGACGTTCAGCTCACGGGCGAGGCCGAAGAGCTCAACCAGGGTCTTGCCCGCCGAAGCGAGCGCGTCCCGCGCGGTGATGGAATTCTTGGTCTCCACGTCGAGAACGAGCCGATCGAAGTCGGTGCGCTGTTCGACGCGGGTGGCCTCCACCTTGTAGGTGACCTTGAGTACGGGCGAGTAGATCGAGTCGACCGGAATACGGCCGATCTCTGCGCCCGATGCCTTGTTCTGGACGGCAGGAACGTAGCCGCGGCCACGCTCGACAACGAGCTCGACCTCCAACTTGCCCTTGTCGTTCAAGGTCGCGATGTGCAGATCCGGGTTGTTCACCGTGACGCCGGCCGGGGGAACGATGTCGCCTGCGGTCACAGCGCCTGGGCCCTGCTTGCGGACGTACATGGTGACCGGCTCGTCCTCTTCGGAGCTCACCACGAGGCCCTTGAGGTTCAGGATGATGTCGGTGACGTCTTCCTTGACTCCGGGGACAGTGGTGAACTCGTGGAGAACGCCGTCGATACGGATGCTGGTGACAGCGGCTCCGGGGATCGACGACAGCAGGGTACGGCGGAGCGAGTTGCCGAGTGTGTAACCGAAGCCAGGCTCGAGCGGCTCGATGACGAATTTCGAGCGGTTGTCCGCGATGACCTCTTCGGTCAGCGTCGGTCGCTGTGAAATGAGCATTGTGTGTTCCTCCTGTACGGACGTCCGCTATTTGACGTCCACGTGTGGAGGCGAGAACGTCTGCGGGTGACCGGGACGGCCACCCGCAGACGCGCTACGCCTTACTTCGAGTAGTACTCGACGATGAGCTGCTCCTGGAGCGGCACATCGATCTGTGCGCGCTCCGGTACCCGGTGAACCAGGATGCGAAGACGGTTCGGGACGACCTGCAACCACGGCGCGACCGTACGATCCCCGTAGCTCTCGCGAGCGATCTGGATCGGCAAGGTCTGTGCGGACTTCTCGCGTACATCGATGATGTCGTACTGCGAGACGCGGTAGCTGGGGATGTCCACGCGCTTGTTGTTCACGAGGAAGTGACCGTGCGTGACCAGCTGACGAGCCTGGCGACGCGTACGTGCCAGACCGGCGCGGTAGACGACGTTGTCGAGACGGGTCTCGAGGATCGTCAGCAGGTTCTCGCCGGTCTTGCCGGGACGCCGGTTGGCTTCCTTGTAGTACAGGCGGAACTGCTTTTCCATGACGCCGTAGGTGAAGCGAGCCTTCTGCTTCTCCTGAAGCTGGAGCAGGTACTCGCTCTCCTTGATCCGCGCGCGACCGTGCTGGCCGGGCGGGTAGGGACGACGCTCGAATGCCTGGTCTCCTCCGACGAGGTCGACGCGCAGACGACGAGACTTGCGGGTGATAGGACCGGTATAACGTGCCATTTTCTAAACCTTTCCTTCCCGCTAGACCCGACGCCGCTTCGGCGGACGGCAACCGTTGTGCGGCTGGGGGGTGACATCAGAGATGGTGCCGACCTCGAGGCCTGCGGCCTGAAGTGAGCGGATTGCGGTCTCACGGCCGGAGCCGGGTCCCTTGACGAACACGTCGACCTTCTTGACGCCGTGCTCCTGAGCCTTGCGCGCTGCGTTCTCGGCAGCGAGCTGAGCAGCGAACGGAGTCGACTTGCGCGAGCCCTTGAAGCCCACGTGGCCCGAGGACGCCCACGAGATGACGTTGCCGGCCGGGTCGGTGATCGACACGATCGTGTTGTTGAAGGTGCTCTTGATGTGCGCAGATCCGTGGGGGACGTTCTTCTTGTCCCTGCGACGCGTCTTCTGCGTCTTCTTCGGACCGGTACCGCGTGCTTTAGGGGGCATTACTTCGCCTTCTTCTTGCCGGCAATGGTGCGCTTGGGGCCCTTACGGGTGCGCGCATTGGTCTTGGTGCGCTGTCCACGTACGGGCAGACCACGACGGTGGCGAAGGCCCTGGTAGCAGCCGATTTCGATCTTGCGACGGATGTCGGCCTGCACCTCGCGACGCAGGTCGCCCTCGACCTTGAGGGACTCCTCGATGTACTCGCGGAGCTTGGTCAGATCTTCGTCGGACAGATCCTTGCTACGCAGATCCGGGTTGACGCCGGTTGCGTCCAGGATCTCCTTCGAGCGGGTACGGCCGACGCCGTAGATGTAAGTCAGTGCGATCTCCATGCGCTTTTCGCGCGGAAGATCCACACCTGCGAGACGTGCCATGTGGCATTCCTTTTCGTGTGCCGGAGGTCTGCTCCCAGTCCGTCCCCTGTGTCCTTCTCACCTGTGGGTGTGAACCCGTAGGCAGGAGAAGCGTCTTTCAACTAACTCAGTGGGGCCCCGGCCTCCGTGCCGGGGGTGTGCCGTAACGCGTGTGTCACGGTTGGTGCTGGGAGGTCTTCTTCTTGCTGTGTGCCAAGCAGAAACGCGAAATGCTCGGTGGTTATCCCTGACGCTGCTTGTGACGCAGGTTCTCGCAGATCACCATGACTCGTCCGTTACGACGAATCACCTTGCACTTTTCGCAGATCTTCTTGACGCTCGGCTGAACCTTCACGTCGCTGATCTCCTGTGTGTAGCTCGCGCACGCCGCACGAATACCTACGGCGCGATTCGAGCATGGTTCTCTCCGACCGGACCTGGCCGGAGAAGCTTGTTACTTGTAGCGGTAAACGATGCGACCCCGCGTGAGGTCGTATGGAGAGAGCTCCACGACGACTCGATCCTCCGGGAGGATACGAATGTAGTGCTGGCGCATCTTTCCACTGATGTGTGCGAGCACCTTGTGACCGTTCTCCAGCTCAATGCGGAACATCGCATTGGGCAAGGGTTCGACTACTCGGCCCTCGACTTCGATGGCACCGTCTTTCTTAGCCATATCCTCCGCGTCCCTGGTTTGACACCTGGTTGATTGCATCTGTTTCCGTTAACGTGATGCTCACTGGCCACCGACTTGCGTCGGCGGTGTGGACCGGTCGATGTAAGGCCGGCTCGCGCAGGCATGCAAACAACCGGTACGCAGAGCGCACCGTCGAACTATGTTACCGGCAAACTCTCACCAGGCCAAATGCCGTGCTGTCGACTACTGTCCCGCGATCGGATTTCGCGGTCGAAGGAGCAGGGTCGGCCGACTGCGCTCGGACTCGTCTATTCGGGACGAAGCGTCAGGATTCGAGGGCCGTCTTCTGTCACGGCAACGGTGTGCTCCCAATGCGCAGCCCGCGACCCGTCGGTGGTGACCACGGTCCAATCGTCATCGAGGATCTCGGTCTCGTAGGTTCCGAGGGTCAACATCGGCTCGATGGCCAGGGTGGAGCCGATCACCAATTCGGGCCCCTTACCGGGTGCACCTTCGTTGGCGAGGAATGGCTCCATGTGCATCTCACGGCCGATTCCGTGCCCGCCGTACCCGTCGACGATGCCGTACTTGCGCCCGTGCAGCTTCTCCGCATCGTGTGTACCGGTCTCGATTGCATGCGAGACGTCGGTGAGACGGTTGCCTGGGAGCATCGCGGCAATGCCGGCCTCCATCGACAGCCGAGTTGCCTCGCTGAGCAGTGCATCTGCTTCGATGATCTCGCCGATTCCGAATGTCCAGGCCGAGTCACCGTGCCAGCCGTCGAGAACTGCGCCGCAATCGATGGAAATGATGTCGCCCGCGGCGAGAACGTCCCGTGCGGACGGGATGCCGTGAACCACCCGGTCGTTCACGGACGAGCAGATGCTCCCCGTGAAGCCGTGATATCCGAGGAAAGACGGAACGGCACCGGCATCCCTGATGACAGCCTCGGCGACACGGTCCAGTTCGAGAGTCGAGACGCCGGGCTTCGCTGCGTCCCGCACCGCCACCAGCGCAGCGCCGACGATCGCACCCGCCGCAGCCATCGCGTCGAGTTCACCGGCGCTGCGGAACGGGACAACCTTGCGTTTGCGACCGAAGGCCATTACTTGCCGAGGCCCTCGATGGACTTCAGCGCGCGGGCGCTGACCTCGTCGACCTCGCCCATCGCATCGACGGAGAGGATCTGGTCCGAGTAGTGGTCAAGCAGGGGTGCGGTCTCGTCGCGGTAGACGTTGAGCCGATTGCGGATGACGTCTTCCTTGTCGTCCGCACGACCTCGCGAGAGCATCCGTTCGACTACGACATCTTCATCGACCACGAACGAGAGCACAGCATCGAGCTTGGCGCCCAGGTCTGCGAGGATCTCGACGAGCGACTCGGCCTGACCGACCGACCGAGGGAAGCCGTCGAGCAGAAATCCGTTGACCGCATCGGGCTCGGCCAAACGACTGCGAACCATGTCGACAGTCAGTTCGCTGGGAACCAGGTCACCGGCGTCGAGGTATTTCTTCGCCTCGATTCCGAGCGGGGTCTTCTCGCCGATGTTGGCGCGGAACAGGTCGCCGGTCGAGATGTGGGGTACACCCAACTTCTCGGACAAGATCTCGGCTTGGGTGCCCTTGCCGGCACCGGGAGGACCAAGAAGTACGAGTCTCACTTGAGGAACCCTTCGTAGTTGCGCTGCATCAACTGACTTTCGATCTGCTTCACGGTGTCGAGGCCGACGCTCACCATGATGAGGACGGCGGTGCCGCCGAACGGCAGGTTCTGCGCTCCCCCACTGTTTCCCATGTCGAGGAAAACATTCGGGAGCACGGCGATGGTGCCCAGGTAGACCGAACCCGGAAGGGTGATGCGGCTGAGCACGTAGTTGAGATAGTCGGCTGTCGGCTGGCCTGGCCGGATCCCCGGTATGAATCCACCGAACTTCTTCATCTCCTCGGCCCGTTCCTCCGGGTTGAAGGTAATGGCGACGTAGAAGTACGTGAAGAAGACGATCATGCCGAAGTAGATGGAGATGTAGACCGGGTTCGACGGGTTCACCAGGTACTCGTTGATGATCCGCTGCCACCAGCTGGGATCCGTCGCGGTACTCGCCGAGGTCAGCTGCGCGATCAGATTCGGCAGGTACAGCAGCGAGGACGCGAAGATGACCGGGATGACACCCGCCTGGTTCACCTTGAGAGGCAGGTACGTCGACGATCCGCCGTACATCTTGCGACCGACCATCCGTTTTGCGTACTGCACCGGGATGCGGCGCTGGCCCTGCTCGACGAACACGACGCCGACGATGATCAGGAAAGCGGCCACACAGACCATCGCGAAGACGAAGCTGCCGCGGCTGTCGAGGATGGACTTGCCCTCGGACGGGATTCGCGATGCGATACCGGCGAAGATAAGCAGGGACATACCGTTGCCGACGCCACGTTCGGTGACCAATTCACCGAACCACATGACCATGGCCGCACCGGCGGTCATGACCAGCACGATGATGACCAACCCGAAGATGCTCTGGTCGGCGATGATGTCCTGCTGGCATCCCTGAAGGAGCTGCCCACGCGAAGCCAGGGCCACGAGTCCGGTGGCCTGGAGGATAGCCAGCGCGATCGACAGATAGCGCGTGTACTGCGTCATCTTGGCCTGGCCGGACTGTCCCTCTTTGCGGAGCTGCTCGAACTTGGGGATGACCACCGTCAGTAGCTGAACGATGATGCTCGCGGTGATGTACGGCATGATGCCGATCGCGAAGACCGACAGCTGCAGCAGCGCCCCACCCGAGAAGAGATTGATCAGCGAATAGATACCGGCCTGATCGCCACCGGAGACCTGTTCGATACAGGCTCGGACGTTGGCGTAATCAACACCGGGCGAAGGCAGGGTAGCGCCGAAGCGGTACAAGGCGACCAGACCGAGCGTGAAAAGGATCTTTCGTCTCAGGTCAGGAGTCCTGAAGGCCGACACGAAGGCGGAAAGCAAAGATCCTCCTGGCACGAGGCGCGTTGGTGTCGAACAGCCGTCCGGTCACATTCGACCTACACGACGTCCGACCTTGGATTGCGGGTGACACGAGTCACCCGCATGAAAGGCATTGTCACGTAACTCTAGAACTCTAACAGTGTGCATCCGACGGCCGGTCGATCAGTGCGCACCCGCCCATTCGGACGATGCAGCGACCTACCCGCGCAGTGTCCCGACCGGGCGGCCGACGACCTCTGGTCGACCCAGCGGCCACAACGGCGCGATGGCCGCAGCGAGAGCCTCTACCGAGGCTCGTTGCTGCGGCCATCGACACACGATGAGCGTGATCGACCGGAGTCGATCTGGGTTATACCTCGGTTGCGGAACCGCCGGCAGCGGCGATCTTTTCCTTGGCAGAACCGGTGAACTTGTTGACGGAGACATCGACCTTCACGGTCAACTTGCCGTCGCCCAGCACCTTGACGGGCTCGTTCTTGCGCACTGCGCCCTTGGCGATCAGATCGGCAATGCCGACCTGTCCACCCTCGGGGAACAAGCGCTCGATGTCGCGAAGATTCACGACCTGGAACTCGACACGGTTCGGGTTGGTGAAGCCCTTGAGCTTCGGGAGTCGCATCTGGAGGGGCATCTGGCCGCCCTCGAAACGCGCCGGCACGTTCTTGCGTGCGCCGGTTCCCTTGGTTCCGCGACCCGCGGTCTTGCCGCGCTTGCCGCCTTCACCGCGGCCGACGCGAATCTTGGTCGACTTGGATCCGGGAGCGGGACGCAGGTGATGCAGTTTGATGGTCATGGTTAGACCTCCTCAACAGTTACGAGGTGGCGCACCACATTGACCAGTCCGCGGGTCTGCGGGGTGTCCTCACGGACGACGGACTTGCGGATCCCCTTGAGGCCGAGAGTCCGCAGGCTGTCCCGCTGGTTCGACTTCTGGCCGATGGTGCTTCTGATCTGGGTGACCTTGAGCTGTGCCATTACTTGGTCGCTCCTGCCTGTGCACGCGCACGGAGCATGCCAGCGGGCGCAACCTCTTCGAGGGTCAGACCGCGACGAGCCGCGACCTCCTCGGGACGCTGCAGTGCCTGCAGGGCTGCCACGGTGGCATGAACGACGTTGATCGCGTTGTCGCTACCGAGCGACTTCGAGAGCACGTCGTGGATGCCTGCGCACTCCAACACGGCGCGGACAGCACCACCGGCGATGACTCCGGTACCCGGGCTGGCCGGACGGAGCATGACGACGCCTGCTGCTGCTTCACCCTGAACGGGGTGCGTGATGGTGCCCGCGATCATCGGAACGCGGAAGAAGCTCTTGCGAGCCTCCTCGACGCCCTTCTGGATCGCCGCGGGAACTTCCTTGGCCTTGCCGTAGCCGACGCCGACCAAGCCGTTGCCATCTCCGACGATCACGAGGGCGGTGAAGCTGAAGCGACGACCACCCTTGACGACCTTGGAGACGCGGTTGATCGCAACTACGCGCTCGATGAAGTTCGACTTCTCGGCAGCGTTGCCGCCACGCGAGTTGTCGCGACGGTCACGTCCACCACGGTTATCACCGCGCTGGCTGTTGTCACCACCGCTGTTCGGTCCACTGTTCTGTCCGGCGGGGCCGCTTCCGCCGTCACGCCGTTGACGTCCCGGCATCAGGCTGTCCTTCCGTTGTCAGTTTCAGTCATCATCAGAATGCCAACCCGCCTTCGCGAGCGGCATCTGCCAGCGCCGCGATGCGGCCGCTGTAGTCGTTGCCGCCACGGTCGAAGACGACCGTTTCGACGCCGGCTGCCTTTGCGCGAGCAGCGATGAGTTCGCCGACCTTTGCGCTCTGGGCCTTCTTGTCTCCGTCGAGGGCACGCACGTCTGCTTCGATCGACGATGCACTGGCCAGCGTGTGGCCGGCGAGGTCGTCTACGAGCTGCACGTGAATGTGCCGCGAGGAGCGGTTGACGACCAAGCGAGGACGCTCGGGCGTGCCGGAGATCTTCTTGCGAAGGCGGAAGTGGCGGCGCGCCTTCGACAGGCGACGCTTGGTCGACACGTCCGTGCCGCGCGGAGTGCGCTTCACGACGTTCGCCTTGTCTGCTGTTTGCTGGCTCATATCACTTACCCGTCTTTCCGACCTTGCGGCGGATAACTTCACCCTCGTAGCGGATGCCCTTGCCCTTGTACGGGTCCGGGCGCCGCAAACGACGGATGTTGGCAGCGATCTGACCGACCGCCTGCTTGTCGATGCCGCTGATGGTGAATCGCGTGGGCGACTCGACCGTGAACGTGATGCCTTCCGGTGCTTCGATCAGCACAGGGTGGCTGTACCCGAGCGCGAACTCGAGATCCTTGCCCTTGAGGACAACGCGGTAACCGACGCCGTGGATCTCCATCTTGGTGGTGTACCCGTTGGTGACACCGGTGATGAGATTCGCGACGAGGGTGCGCGAGAGGCCGTGCAGCGAGCGGCTACGACGCTCGTCGTCCGGGCGGGTGACGGCGATGGTGCCGTCGTCCGAGCGGGCGATCTGGATGGGCTCGGCGATCGTCAGTGCAAGAGACCCCTTAGGACCCTTGACCGCGACATTCTGGCCGTCGATCGTGATGTCGACGCCCGCGGGGACCGTGACCGGCAATTTTCCAATACGTGACATGGTGGTGGCCTCCCCTACCAGACGTAGGCGAGGACTTCTCCGCCCACACCCTGCTTGGCCGCCTGACGCTCTGTGAGCAAACCGGTGGACGTGGAGATGATCGCCACGCCCAGGCCGCCGAGAACCTTGGGCAGATTGGTGGATTTTGCGTACACACGAAGACCAGGCTTCGAGATGCGACGCACGCCTGCGAGGCTGCGCTCACGGCTGGGTCCGTACTTGAGATCGACGATGAGGGTCTTGCCCACCTCGGCGTCCTCGGTACGGAAATCAGCGATGTAGCCCTCACGCTTGAGGATCTCGGCGATGTTCGCCTTCAGCTTCGAATGGGGAAGCTTCACCTCGTCGTGGTACGCCGAATTGGCGTTGCGCAGACGGGTCAAGAAGTCTGCAATTGGATCGGTCATCGTCATGGTGTGACCTGTGCACCTTTCTCGCAGCGGTTCCCATGCAGCACGCGCGAGCTGGTGCCCCTGGGTTGTTCTCGACCCGGGGGCCTGGCTCGTCACATCGTGGGCCTACAGCGAAGTGAACATGTCCTGACCGACTGTTGACGGTCAGGGGTTGCGCTCCAAGCAATGCATCACTGCACTGCCAGGTGTTTCGAGCTTCCGCGTGTTCTTCTTTCCAAGTGCGGAGAACCCGAGGTTGCGTTGAAACTGCAAGGACTCGCGTGCAGGCACGACGAAGCCCGGGCAACCGCACAAGTGTAGGCAACCAGGCTGAAAACACCAAATCATCCGCTCTGAAGGTTGCCGGCGCGGGGCACTGATCACGGTCCACAGGTCGGCCCGAAGCGGCTCGCGCTCGTGTCTCACGGCGGGCTCGATGCCTGCAGAGCTGACACCGTTTTTGCCGAGTACGCACAGGCGCTATGACCTGAACCAATGTGCGGGGTCGGCAATATCGGTGCTAGGTCACGGCAGGACATACAACAAAACGGGCGTGGGTTCCGTGAAGGAACCCACGCCCGTCAGCGTGATGCGGTGAAGCCCGAAGGCCTCAGTTCACCAGGAGCTCTTGCGAACGCCGGGGAGCTCGCCGCGGTGTGCCATCTCGCGAACGCAGATACGGCACAGGCCGAACTTGCGGAACACCGAGTGGGGACGGCCGCAGCGGTTGCAGCGTGTGTATCCACGCACCGCAAACTTCGGCTTCTTGTTGGCCTTGTTGACCAGTGCCTTCTTAGCCATGGACTCAGTTCTCCTTGAACGGGAAGCCGAGGTGCTTGAGCAGCGCGCGGCCTTCTTCGTTGTTGGTTGCGGTGGTCACCACAGTGATGTCCATGCCGCGCGGACGATCGATCTTGTCCACGTCGATCTCGTGGAACATCGACTGCTCGTTGAGGCCGAACGTGTAGTTGCCGTTGCCGTCGAACTGCGTGCCGGAGAGGCCGCGGAAGTCCCTGATTCGGGGAAGGGCAATGGAGGTCAGACGGTCCAGGAACTCCCACATGCGGTCGCCACGGAGCGTGACGCGTGCGCCGATGGGCATTCCCTCACGAAGCTTGAACTGCGCGATGGACTTGCGTGCCTTGCGGATCTCCGGCTTCTGACCGGTGATCGCGGCGAGGTCGGCAACTGCACCGTTGATCAGCTTCGCGTCACGGGCAGCGTCACCGACACCCATGTTGACGACGACCTTGACGACACCCGGGATCTGCATGACGTTCTCGTATGCGAACTCGGTGTTGAGGGCGTCTTTGATCTCGGCGCGGTAGCGCGCCTTGAGGCGAGGCTGCACGCCTGCCTTGTTCTCAGTGGTAGTCATCTCAGATGTCCTTCCCGTTCTTCCGGGAAACACGAACGCGCTTGCCGGACTCTTCGTCGGTGCGGTAGCCCACGCGAGTGGGGTTTCCGTCCGAGTCGATGACTGCGACGTTCGATACGTGGATCGGGGCTTCCTGCGTGACGATTCCGCCCGAGGATGCGCCGCGCTGGTTCGCGGAGACCGCGGTGTGCTTCTTGATCCGGTTCACGCCCTCGACGAGGACCTTGGAGTTTTCGGGGTAGGCCTGGATGACCTTGCCCTTGGCTCCCTTGTCCTTGCCTGCGATCACGAGAACGGTGTCGCCCTTGTGCACCTTCATTTACAGCACCTCCGGGGCGAGCGAGACGATCTTCATGAACTTCTTCTCACGCAGCTCGCGACCCACCGGGCCGAAGATGCGGGTTCCGCGAGGATCGTTGTCCGGCTTGATCAGCACGGCAGCGTTCTCGTCGAAACGGATGTACGAACCGTCCGGGCGGCGACGCTCCTTGACGGTGCGGACGATGACGGCCTTGACGACCTCACCCTTCTTGATATTTCCACCTGGGATGGCGTCTTTCACCGTAGCTACGATGATGTCGCCGATCCCGGCGTAGCGACGTGACGAGCCACCGAGAACGCGGATGCAAAGGATTTCCTTCGCGCCCGTGTTATCAGCAACGCGTACTCGCGACTCCTGCTGAATCACAAACTTCTCCTAGACCTGGATGTACAGACGTGCCGGATTTCCGTCCCGACACGCGCGGTCGGCCACCTGGCCCACGGGTGCACGAAGGCACACCGCTGCCACAGGCAACTGGTCAAGTGTAGGGAACTACGCCGCCGAATCCAAATCGATGCTGGTCACCACACGAAGGCTCGATACTTGACGCCGCCTCGCACCTCTCCGATGTGCGCGGCGACCGCCCGCAGCCACTGCCCCTTGGATATGCCAGTGAGAACGCGCGGTACGAGTGGATTGGCCAACAGCAGCAGGCCCCACCACCGCAGCACACGGCGCACGTGCACCGGCGGACATCCCTGGGCGCGGTAGATCCCCTGCAACTGCGCGAAGCCGTATCCCAATTGGTAGGACTGTTTCATCAAGGGAATCAATTCGGCTCGCAGTCGGTATCCCACCAACGGTGTCTGTGCAAATGCAAAACGGTAACCATTCAATTGGGCCCGCCAGCAGAATTCGACATCCTCGCTTGCACGCAACTCGCAGCTCATTCCGCCGAGTTCCCGATATACAGACGCCCAACAACCGAAACTCGCACCGATAGCGTGCGGCAGAAATGGTGTTTTTCCCTGTTTTTCCGGGGGCGTGGTAGGCGTCCAGTCGAGCGCGCGCGGCGAATTGATGGATTCGGTCTCTATTGCTGTACCGACCACGTCGTTCTTTTCTGCCAGCTCGACGAGTGCGGAAAGCCACTCTGGATGCACTACGTCGTCGGCATCACAGAACGCGAGGAAATCGCCACGTGCCGCTTCCGCGCCGCGATTGCGGGCGTACGACGCCCCAGCGCGTTCTCCAGCGTCGATGTGCCGCACGGACAGCAGACCTCTCTGCGCATATTCGCGGAGGTGAGCCTGGAGATCGTCCTCGGAACCATTGTCCGCGACGATTACTTCGATCGGCCCCGTGTACGTCTGTTTGGCAAGCCCGTCCAACTGGTCGTCGAGATCGGGCAGACAATTGCGTGCGGGAATGACGACGGATACGAAAACCACTTCTTTACCATCAGGCGTGGAACCGTTTGCCGGCTGATTGTCGGACGCAGTTCTGCTCGTGTCGGTCATGACTGCTTCACTCTCTCGGGTGGTCGCGCATATCGACGATTTTAGAAAGATGAATTGCAGTCACACTATCGACAATAATGATCGTGCGCAGCGCGAACAATTCCCGGACAACTTTCATCTACCTCAAGCGTCCTGGTTATACCCGGTACGACAGCAGTGAAACAGGGACGGTCGCCGGGCGCGTGTTCGTCTCGGGCACACTGGACCGGGTGAAGCCCCTCGCTCGCGGGGAAAATTGCCCCGCTCCGACTTCGAAGATGACTGCCACGCTCGAGACGTCCACACGCGTGGACGTCTCGGCGCTGTTGCTCGGAACCGACGGCCGAGTTCGCTCGGACGCCGATCTGATCTTCTACAACCAACCCATAGGCCCCGGCGTCGAGTACCAGGCCCACGGCGGCTCTCATCGCATCATTCTCGACTGCGCGGCCATCCCGGCCGAGATCGTCACCGTCGCAATAACCGCCTCGCTCGACGGAACTGGACCGCCGACGTTCGCAGATGCTGGGCCGGTATCGACGACGATCGCCGATGCCGCCGGCACACCGTTTGCTTCCTACCGCGCCGACGCGCTCGGACAGGAGAATGCCCTGGTATGCCTCGAGATCTACCGACGCGGCGACGCGTGGAAGGTACGCGCAATCGGTCAGGGTTTTCTCGACGGCCTAGCCGGGCTGGCGACGGCTTACGGCATCGAGATCGAGAGCCCGGACGAGGACGAGGACCAGAGCGCACCCTTCGCAACCGCACCTCCGACCGGTGCCGGACAGAGCAGCATCCCGCCACTCCCCTCCGCCACGACAGAAGGGTCCACACCCGTGAGAAGTGAACTGTTCGCGCCCGCACACGCCGAGGTTCCCGGCGCCGGCATCCAGAAGCAGGGCAGCAAGATGTGCCGTGTGGGGATGAACGGCGAGATCATGGCCCGCGCAGGGTCGATGGTCGCGTACCAGGGCGATCTGAAGTTCGAGGCCAAGGGGGCGGGCGGTATCGGACGCGCTTTCAAGCAGGCACTGTCCGGTGAAGGCGTTCCGCTCATGACGGTGTCCGGACGCGGCGACCTCTTTCTGGCAAACGCTGCTCAGGACGTCCACCTGATCGATCTCGACGGCACCGACGGCCTCACCATCAACGGTGCGAACGTGTTGGCGTTCGATTCGTCCCTGTCCTACGACGTCAAGCGAGTACAAGGCGCGGCGTCGGGGGGCAATGCGGGCTTCTTCAATTGCGTGTTCACCGGTCGCGGTCGAATCGCCATCACGACCGACGGGGTTCCCGTTGTCCTGCAGGTCGACCAGGCCACGTTCGCCGATCCGCAGGCGGCAGTTGCGTGGTCGTCGAGCTTGTCTACCAGGGTGAAGAAGAATGACTCGTTCGGTCTCGGGACCTTGATCGGACGTTCCACCGGCGAGCGCTTCACGCTCGAGTTCGTCGGCCGAGGCTTCGTCGTGGTGCAACCGTCCGAGCAACCGCCGGGCGGGATTATCGGCGGCTCCGGCAGTGGTGAACAAGCTGGCGTCGGCGGTGCGCTCGGCGGGCTGCTCGGACGCTAGAGCACGAGAAAGGCGCTGGACGAAAACCTGCCTCGAACACGACAATGCCCGCCCCCAGAACGGGAGCGGGCATTGTCGCAGCGAATTGCTTACTTGGCCTTTTCGAGGACCTCGACCAGTCGCCAGTGCTTCGTGGCGGACAGCGGGCGGGTCTCCATGAGCTGAACGCGATCGCCTACTCCGGCGTCGCCCTTCTCGTCATGTGCCTTGACCTTGGTGGTACGACGGATGATCTTGCTGTAGAGGGGGTGCTTGACCCTGTCCTCGAGCTCGACCACGATCGTCTTTTCCATCTTGTCGGATACGACATAGCCGATCCGGATCTTACGGTTGTTGCGCTCTTCTGTCACAGTGTTTTCCTCGCTCATGCCGCGTCACCTGCAGTGTCGTCGGCGGGACCTGTCGCCAGGCCGAGCTCACGTTCACGCAGAACGGTGTAGATGCGCGCGATCTCGTGACGAACGGTGCGCAGTCGACGGTTGTTGTCCAGCTGGCCGGTAGCCATCTGAAAACGAAGGTTGAACAGCTCTTCCTTCGACTCACGCAGCTTGGTGACCAGCTCTTCACCGGTGAGCTCGCGGAGCTCTGCGGCTGGGGTTCCAGTAGCCATCAGAACTGCTCCTCCCTGGTGATAATGCGTGCCTTCATCGGCAGCTTGTGAATTGCGCGGGTGAGCGCCTGACGTGCAGTGGCCTCGTCCGGGAACGAGAGCTCGAACATCACGCGACCCGGCTTGACGTTCGCGACCCACCACTCGGGCGAACCCTTACCGGAACCCATGCGGGTCTCGGCAGGCTTCTTCGTGAGCGGGCGGTCCGGGAAGATGTTGATCCAGACCTTGCCGCCACGCTTGATGTGGCGAGTGATCGCGATACGAGCGGCCTCGATCTGACGGTTGGTGACGTAGGCAGGCTCGAGAGCCTGGATGCCGTACTCACCGAACGTCACAGCGGTTCCGCCCTTGGCAGCGCCCGATCGCTTCGGGTGGTGCTGCTTGCGGTGCTTGACCCGGCGGGGGATCAACATCGTCAGCCCTCCTTGTTCGGCTCGGTCGAGGCCGGAGCCTCTGCGGATGCCGCGCGGCCGGCTTCGGTGCTCGTCGCCGTGGTACCCGAGGCACCGGAGCGACGCGGACGCGAAGGACGCTCGCGGCGCGGGCGGTCGGCGCCTGCAGCGGGTGCTGCAGCGGCGAGCTCGCGCTTGCCTCCGACGATGTCGCCCTTGTAGATCCAGACCTTCACGCCGATACGACCGAAGGTGGTCTTGGCCTCGTACAGTCCGTAGTCGATGTCCGCGCGAAGCGTGTGCAGTGGCACACGGCCTTCACGGTAGAACTCCGAGCGAGACATCTCGGCGCCGCCGAGACGACCGGAGCACTGGACACGAATGCCCTTGACGTTCGGCTGACGCATGGCCGACTGAATGGCCTTACGCATCGCGCGACGGAATGCGACGCGGTTGCTGAGCTGCTCTGCAACACCCTGGGCCACGAGCTGAGCCTCGGACTCAGCGTTCTTGACCTCGAGGATGTTGAGCTGAACCTGCTTGCCGGTCAGCTTCTCGAGAGCTCCGCGGATGCGGTCTGCCTCGGCGCCACGACGACCGATGACGATGCCGGGGCGTGCCGTATGGATGTCCACGCGAACACGGTCACGGGTGCGCTCGATCTCGACCTTGGCGATGCCCGCACGCTCCATGCCGGTGGCCAGGAGCTTGCGGATCGCGACGTCTTCCTTCACATACTCCGCGTACTGCTTGTCTGCGTACCAGCGCGACTTCCAATCGGTGGTGATACCCAAGCGGAAGCCGTGCGGGTTGATTTTCTGACCCACTACTGAGCCCCTTCCTTGGATGCCTGGCCCTTACGGCGGTTACGGCTGGTTCCACCGGTCTTGGGCAGGCTCTCGACGATCACCGTGATGTGGCTCGTGCGCTTGCGGATCCGGAATGCCCGACCCTGAGCGCGCGGCTGGAATCGCTTGAGGGTGGTGCCCTCGTCCACGAATGCCGTCGCCACGATCAGAGTGCTGGGATCGAGATCCAGGTTGTTCTCCGCGTTCGCAGATGCGGACGCGATCACCTTGGCGACCGGTTCGCTGGCGGCCTGCGGTGCGAACTTCAGGATGTTGAGCGCATCCTCGACGGAACGCCCACGAACCAGGTCCACGACGCGACGTGCCTTCATGGGCGTGACGCGGACGTGCTTAGCGACTGCCCTGGCCGTCGGGTTGGCGGTTTCGGTGTTGCTCATCGCCTCTTCGCCTTCCGGTCGTCCTTGATGTGACCCTTGAACGTGCGGGTCGGTGCGAACTCCCCGAGCTTGTGGCCGACCATCGAGTCGGACACGAACACCGGCACGTGCTTGCGACCGTCGTGGACGGCGAACGTGTGACCGATGAAATCGGGAAGAATTGTCGAGCGACGGGACCAGGTCTTGATGACCTGCTTGGTCCCCTTATCGTTCTGAACGTCGACCTTCGCGAGGAGGTGATCGTCTACGAACGGGCCTTTCTTCAGGCTGCGTGGCATTCTGAACTCCCTCCTAGCGCTTGTTCTTGCCGGTACGGCGACGACGGACGATGAGCTTGTCGCTCGCCTTCTTCTTACTGCGGGTACGGCCTTCGGCCTGTCCCCACGGGCTGACCGGGTGGCGTCCACCGGAAGTCTTGCCCTCACCACCACCGTGTGGGTGGTCGACCGGGTTCATGACGACACCACGGACGGTTGGGCGCTTGCCCTTCCAGCGCATACGGCCGGCCTTGCCCCAGTTGATGTTCGACTGCTCGGCGTTACCGACCTCGCCGACGGTTGCGCGGCAGCGCACGTCGACGCGACGGATCTCGCCGGAGGGCATACGCAGGGTGGCGTAGGGGCCTTCCTTGCCGAGGAGCTGGATGCTCGAACCGGCAGAGCGGGCCATCTTCGCGCCGCCGCCCGGACGGAGCTCGACCGCGTGGATGGTCGTACCCGTCGGGATGTTGCGCAGCGGCAGGTTGTTGCCCGGCTTGATGTCGGCGCCGGCACCGGACTCGATGGGCGAGCCCTGAGCGATGCCCTTCGGTGCCACGATGTAGCGCTTCTCGCCATCTGCGAAGTGCAGAAGGGCGATGTTGGCGGTGCGGTTGGGGTCGTACTCGATGTGAGCGACCTTGGCCGGCACGCCGTCCTTGTCGTTGCGACGGAAATCGATCAGACGGTACGCGCGCTTGTGACCGCCACCCTTGTGCCGGGTGGTGATACGACCGTGTGCGTTACGTCCACCGCGACCGTGCAGGGGGCGAATCAGCGACTTCTCGGGCGTGCTGCGAGTGATTTCCGCGAAATCGGAAACACTGGAGCCGCGACGGCCCGGAGTGGTCGGCTTGTACTTACGGATTGCCATGAGTCTTCTCGTCCTCTATATCCGAAGAGTCCCAGCCGCTATGCGACCGGACCTCCGAAGATCTCGATGGGCTTGCTGTCGGCGGAGAGCGTTACGAGCGCGCGCTTGGTGTCCTTGCGCTTGCCGTAACCGAATCGGGTCCGCTTGCGCTTGCCCTGACGGTTCTGCGTATTGACGCTGGTCACAGTGACGTCGAAAATCTTCTCGACGGCGATCTTGATCTGCGTCTTGTTCGAGTCCGGGTGGACCAGGAAGGTGTATGTGCCTTCCTCGATCAGTCCGTAGGACTTCTCCGAAATGACCGGCGCCAGCAAGATGTCGCGGGGATCGGCGATCGTGGTCACTTGCTTCCCTCCTCGTTCTTCGCAGGCCCTGCGATGAACGTGTTCAGCGCTTCCACGCTGAAGATGACGTCATCTGCTTCGAGCACGTCGTACGTGTTGAGCTGGTCGGGTGCGATGGGATGCACGCCTTCCAGGTTCTGGACGCTCTTCCACGCTGCGGTGTCTTCGCGACCGACGACGAGCAAGACCTTCTTACGGTCCGAGAGCTCGGCGAGGAACGTCTTGGCACCCTTGGTGGACGGAACCTGTCCGGCAACCAGTTCGGTGATGACGTGAATACGCTCGCTGCGTGCCCGGTCCGAGAGGGCACCGCGCAGAGCGGCTGCCTTCATCTTCTTGGGTGTGCGCTGGCTGTAGTCACGCGGCTGCGGTCCATGGACCGTGCCACCGCCGACGAACTGAGGTGCACGCGTCGAACCCTGACGGGCGCGACCGGTTCCCTTCTGGCGGTACGGCTTCTTGCCGCCACCGCGAACCTCGCCACGAGTCTTCGTGGAGTGGGTTCCCTGACGAGCAGCAGCGAGCTGTGCAACGACGACCTGATGCAGGAGCGCGATGTTGGCAGGAGCGTCGAAGATCGTGGCAGGCAGATCAACGGTTCCGTTGGTCTTGCCGCCGAGCTCCTTGACGTCCAGCGTCAGCTTGGTTTCGGTCTTCTTCTCGAGGCTGGTCATGCCCGTGCACCACCCTTCAATGCAGACTTGACGATCACGACGTTGCCGCGACGGCCCGGGATTGCTCCCTTGATCAGCAGAAGACCGTTCTCGCTGTCCACCTTGTGGACCGAGAGGTTCTGCGTGGTAACGCGGTCGCCACCCATACGTCCGGACATGCGCATTCCCTTGAACACGCGACCCGGAGTGGCGCAGCCACCGATGGATCCCGGACGACGGTGCACGGCCTGAGCGCCGTGGCTCGCGCCCTGGCCCTTGAAGCCGTGACGCTTCATCGTTCCGGCGAAGCCCTTGCCCTTGCTGGTGCCGGTGACGTCGACGAAAGCGCCGTCCTCGAACACAGCTGCGGTGAGCTCCTGGCCGACCTCGAACTGGGAAGCGTCGGCGACGCGGATCTCCACCACATGGCGGCGAGGCGTGACGCCTGCCTTCTCGAACTGGCCGGTGGTCGGCTTGTTCACCTTGCGGGGATCGATCGCGCCGAAGGCGACCTGGACGGCGCTGTAGCCGTCGCGCTCCAGCGTGCGGACCTGGGTGACCACGTTGGGTCCAGCCTTGATCACGGTCACGGGAACGACGCGGTTGTTCTCGTCGAAGACCTGGGTCATTCCGAGCTTGGTGCCCAGAATGCCTGTGGCAGGTCGATTCTTGTTATCAGTCATCGTTGTCTCCGCGCTCACTGGATGTTGACGTCGACACTGGCGGGCAGATCGATGCGCATGAGCGCGTCGACCGTCTTCGGCGTCGGGTCGAGGATGTCAATGAGCCGCTTGTGAGTACGCATCTCGAAGTGTTCGCGCGAATCCTTGTACTTGTGGGGCGAACGGATGACGCAGTACACGTTCTTTTCGGTCGGCAACGGCACCGGTCCGACGACGCGGGCACCCGTACGGGTGACCGTCTCGACGATCTTGCGCGCTGACGCGTCGATCGCCTCATGGTCGTAGGCCTTGAGCCTGATGCGGATCTTTTGTCCCGCCACGCTTAGTGTCCTTTTCTTGCCGCTTGTCGTGAGGCCTGCCGTTCGGCCTGCCCCACCTCGTCTGCACAGTCCCCGAGTCGCTCGACCGAAGCCGAAAGGACTCGAACTGCCCTCGTGCTCACACGACGAACCGAACGTTGGCGATCAGGAAAGACCCGATCCGTTGCCGCTGTTCATCTGTCATGGTTCTCCGGTCCACGCGGTCGGGCGTGTCGGATTTCTACTGACACTTCTTTCCGCTTGCTCTTCTTCGATGACCGTGAGCGCGAGGCTTCCGATGCATCTCCGAGCTGGTGAACCGGACGCACTCACGTGGAGTGCTGGTTCCGTTCTGCTTCAACCTGGTCGTGGCCGCACGAAGGCGCGTCCCGTGTCCAGGCAACCCGACCAGTATGCCGTACGCGGCCGTCGAGTTCAAATCCGGGGCGCACGGGCTGCGCACAGGGCTCATACCGGATATTACCGAGCGGTAAGGTCGACCGATGAACTCCACCTCACCCACCTACGGACAGACCTTCGGCCTCTGGCGTCGACTGCCCGACAACCTGCTGGGATCCGCGGTCTTCTCCGTCGGAATGTGTCTGCGAGTGCCCTACTTCGGCTCGGTACTCCCCCGAGTCCGCACATTGGAACCGGGCCGATGCACGGTGAGCGCGCCGAAATGGTGGGGCATTCGAAACCACCTCGGCACCTTCCACGCCATCGCCGCCTGCAATCTCGCCGAGGTCGCGATGGGGATGCTCGCCGAGGCCACAGTGCCCACCTCGCATCGCTGGATCCCCAAGGGCATGCAGGTCCAATACTTGCGCCCCGCAACGACCTCGCTGACAGCAACAGCCGAGTTGCCGCAGATCCCGGATTTCGCCGCGATCGCCGAGGGCGCCGATGTCGTCATTCCCGTCTACATCCGAGATCGCACAGGCGCAGAGGTAGTGCACGCGGATATCACCGTCTGGGTCTCCGCGGCACGGAAGCCGGTGACCGACTCGTCGTAAGGTTCAGCCCGCACACGCATACTCGAACGATGAGAAAGCACGACGCTGTTGTGGTGGGCGGTAATGGTGCGGTCGGTTCATTGCTGTGCCAGGCTCTCGCGCACGACGGGTATTCCGTCCTGGCGACAGACGTATCCGAGCGCACCTCCCCGTCCTCGCCGGAGGGGGTCGAGCACGAGGTCGCCGACATTCTGAATCCGTCGGCTCGATTGATCCAAGCAGCGGCCGATGCCCGTCTCGTGGTCTTGGCGGTCCCCGAGCACATTGCGCTCGGTACGGATCTGTCTCTGTTCGACAGGGTTGCGCTGGTGGTCGAAACACTGTCCGTCAAATCCGCGTTCGCGGCTGCCGTCGAGACGTCCGGCCGAGTGCACGCCGTCCTGGGCATCAACCCGATGTTCGCTCCTGCACTCGGATTCGACGGGCGTCCCGTGGCGTGCGTGAGACACCGCCCCGGTGTGGCCGCCGAGGACTTCGTCGCTCGCATCACGGCCTGGGGCGGACGAGTCGTCGACGTCGATTCCGACATGCACGATCGAGCGGCGGCCGCGACCCAGGCCTTGACCCATGCAAGCGTGCTCGCGTTCGGGTCCGCCCTGGGCTCGCTCGGCCTCGACCCGTCACTGGTCGACGCAATCGCGCCGCCACCGGCACGCACCTCGCTGGCATTGCTCGCACGGATCGCCGGCGGCGAACCCGAAGTGTATTGGGACGTGCAGGCCGGCAACCCGTACGCCCACCAGGCCAGAATGGCGCTCGTCGAAGCCGCGTCGCGGCTCGATGCAGCCGTCGGCAGTGGCACCGGCGAAGAGTTCGGCGCTCTGGTCGAACGGGCTGGTGCTGCCGTACCCGACGGCGAGTCGTATCGCAGACTGTGCGCCGATCTTTTCGGTATCGTTCGAGACCAAGGACCCGAGGGGAACCGATGACGATCCAGATGCCACAGCTACCCGAGCACGACCCGAACGACGCCGTGGAGAGTGCCGTTGTGTCGCGGTTGGCCGGTAACTGGGGCAAACGCGCCACCGTCAAGAAGCCGGAGCCCGACCTCGACGATCTGTTCGACCTCGCCAAGCACGACTACCCCGAGGCGTTGATTCCGTTCGCTGACCACGACGTCTACCGGGCTCTGCCGGAGACCACGCAGGAACGGATCCGCGCCTGGGGATGGATCGCGTTCAACAAGAACGTCATGGACGTGGAGCAGCACGTCGTCAACCCCGGATTCGCGCTTCTCGCTGCCGACGCCTTCGACACCGGAATGGGCGACGTTCTCGCTGTTGCGGTGACCCAGGCGATGGTCGACGAGCAATACCACACGCTGATGCACCTCAATGCCTCCGCGCTCACCCGGCGACAGCGCGGATGGGCGATGCCCGATGGAACCCTCCCCGTCAGCGCCACAGTTCGTCGCCAACGTGCCGCTCAGCTCGGTGCCGTCGACGAGTCTGCGGCCGCGCTCAGCACGCTCGCCTACACCACGGTCGCGGAGATCTCGATCACGTCCTACCTGGACCTGATCGAGGACGACGAGGCGATTCAACCCGTCAATCGCGCCACCGTGAAGTTGCACAACCGCGACGAGCACTGCCACGCCTCGATCGCCGACGAGATGGCTGCGATCGTGTTCGAGACGTTGAGCGCAGGCGATAGGCGTCACTTTCTCGGCGGGCTCGCCGCGGGCATGGACGCGTTCTCCAGCAACGACTTCGGTACATGGGCGGCCATCCTGCGCGCCGAGGGCGTCGTCGACGCCGACCGGATGCTCGCCGACACCGCCGCCGACGACACCCGCCGCCAGCTGGTACAGGACTACAGCGGGATCCGGTCGCTGTGCCGCCGACTCGACGTCGAGGACGAAATCGGGATCGCCTGGACGTAAGCGGGCGGCGGGCTACGCCTTTGCTGCGGGTAACGTTTTCGGCGGATGCCTGGATTGACTATGGGTAGGACAAAGTCCCACGATCGTCCGCACACTCTTCTCGACACCGACCGCACGGAGAATCGATGCCCTTACCCGAGGACGTAGCTGTACTGGTGGAGGACGTCCACAAGTCCTTCGACGACGTCCACGCGCTACGTGGGATCAGCTTCTCTGCGCCGCGTGGCAGCGTCCTGGGAATTCTCGGCCCGAACGGCGCGGGCAAGACCACCATGGTCAAGGTGCTCTCGACTTTGATCCGTCCGGATTCCGGTCGCGCCGTCGTAGCGGGACACGACGTCGCCGAAAGCGCTGCCGAGGTTCGCCGCTCGATCATGATGACCGGGCAGTACGCCGCTCTGGACGACACGCTCTCCGGGCGGGAGAACATCGAACTGTTCGGCCGCCTGATGGGCCTGGACAAGAAGGCCGCCCGCACCCGCGCACACGCCCTGCTCGAGGAATTCGACCTGGTCGACACCGGTAAGCGGCCGGTTCGCGGGTACTCGGGCGGGATGCGCCGACGCATCGACATCGCGTGTGGGCTGGTCGTTCGACCCAAAGTGGTGTTCCTCGACGAGCCGACGACAGGTCTGGACCCGAGGTCCAGGCAGGGCGTGTGGTCACTCGTCGAGGCCTTGAAGGCTCAGGGGATCACAGTGCTGCTCACCACGCAGTATCTCGAGGAAGCCGACGTACTCAGCGACAACATCATCGTGATCGACAAGGGCACCGTCATTGCCGAGGGCACCTCGGACCATCTCAAGGCGATGACTGGCGGAAACTTCTGCGAGGTGGTCCCGGTCGATCCAGACGAGCTCCCCGCCGTGGTCCGCGTGCTGGGCGAGCTCGTTCCGGCTGCGGTGGCCACCGATCTTGCGCCGGGTGCTGATCGACTGTCGATTCCGGCTCCGGACGGCGCGGCCACCTTGTCCGAGGTCCTGCGTCGCATCGACCAAGCCGGCATCGCGCTGGCCGATATCGCGCTGCGGCGACCCTCGCTCGATGACGTGTTCTTGTCACTCACCGGTCACACCAACACGGTTTCGACGCAGTGACGACGACAGCCCAAGATACGACGGTCGGTTCCGCTTCCACCCCCACGGTCGGCCGTGCGAGTGCGTCCAAGAAGCGGCGCTTCGAGCCCTCCGGCTTCGTTCAGTGGCGGGTGTTGACGGCCCGGACCGTTCGAACGATGGTGCGCAAGGGCGAACTGCTGGTCGCTGTCATCGCGCCGCTCATCTTCACCATCGGGTTCTACCTGCCGCTGAAGTTCGTCATGCAGTTTCAGGGCATCGACTACGCACAGTTCCTCATGCCGATCATCGTCCTACAGGCGATGGCATTCACGGCAATTTCGTCCGCGCAGCGCGCGTCGACCGAGGCAGCGACAGGTCTGTCCACACGGCTCAAGACCATGCCCGTGGTCATCGGTGCTCCGCTGATGGCTCGGATGTCGAGTGCGTTCATCCGATCGACGGTGACACTGACCGCGGCACTGCTCTTCGGCCACGTCATCGGCTTTCGCTTCAGTGCAGGCGTCGGGCAAGCACTCATGTTCGGCGCAATGGCATTGGCGATCAGTACTGTCCTGTCGTTCGGCGCCGACGCGATCGGCACCTTGTCGAAAAGCCCCGAGGCCACGAGCCAGGCACTGACGCTGCCGCAGTTGATCCTGGGCATGGCATCGACCGGATTCGTACCCGAAAGCGGCTTTCCCGAGTGGATTCGGCCGTTCGTGCGTAATCAACCGATCTCGCAGTTCTCCTCGGCCATGCGCGATATGGCAGAGGGGACCGTCACGTTCGCGGGCGTGTTCCCGGCCATCGCGTGGATCGTCGGTCTGACGGTCGTCCTCATTCCGCTGGCACTGTGGGCCAGCCTTCGACGGAGGGACTGACCTTGACCGACATTCAGCAGCGCCGAACCACGCAGAGCACGCTCGATTTCCCGGAACCCACCCACCCGTGGCCTGAGACGTCGATGGCGGCGCTGTGGACGCACAGCCTCATCCAATGCAAACGGCTGCTGACGCGCTGGCTACGCGACCCCACCACGATGATTCAGGCCGTGCTGTACCCGGCACTGATGCTGGTGATGTTCCGTGTCGTCCTGGGTAACTCGATCTCGATGGCGACCGGCCAACCGGCGGTGTACGGCCAGGTTCCCCTGATCGCCCTGATCGGTGCGATGTTCGGGTCGATCGTCAGTGCCGTGGGACTCAAGCAGGAGCGCAACAACGGACTGCTCGCTCGCTTCTGGACCCTCCCGACGCACCGCGCCGCCGGACTCGTCGGCCGGATGATGGCGGAGGTAGTCCGGATATTCGTCACCACCCTGGTGATCGTTGCCATGGGCTTTGCGCTGGGGTTTCGCTTCAACGAGGGCTTGTTGGCGGGTTTCGGTCTCATCCTGCTACCGATCGTGTTCGGGGTCGGCTTCGCGGTGATGGTGACGTTTCTGGCGACCGTCTCCGGCGACGCTCCCCTCGTCGAACTCGTCTCGATTCTGTGCACACTGCTGCTGTTCTTCAACTCCGGCTTCGTCCCCGTTCAGGCCTACCCGACGTGGTTGCAGCCCGTCGTCGCCGCGCAGCCGATGTCCTGCGCGGTCGACGCGATGAAGGCGCTGGCGCTCGGCGGTCCGACTCTGACCCCGGTATTGCAGACATTGGCGTGGTCACTGGGCATGGTGTTGGTGTTTCTCTATCCGGCAATCAAGGGCTATCGACGTGCATCGTCGACCGCATAAGCGTCACCACGCACCGAACGGTTTCATTGTTACTTTTCGGTCCATAGGAAGTTTCCGCCGATAAATCAATTGCTCCATGTCCACGCAACATGCATTCGGGCAAGTTTTCGCACCTAATCGGGGCCCTCGCTCGTTTCACTATTCCTCGGAACAAAACTGCAGCTAAAGGCCATAACGGCCGGTCGGCCAACGACGCATCAATTGACGACGCCGCCGAATATCGCCTTTACCGTCTACCGGGATTTGCAATTTGTGCCAGCTCCAGTAATGCTGGATTATCGAGATGTTTCGGGATTAGCGAATACACACATCCCCCGAATCCACACAGCCCCGGAATCCACACAGCAAGGAGTCAGAGTGAGGGTCGACTGCATGTCGCGTCACACCAGGACATTACTTTCGATCTTCTTTTCACTCCTCGTACTGGTCGGCGCGGTTGCAACTGCTCCCACGGCCGGAGCCCAGCCGGCCGCAACTCCTCGACTCGACTCGCTCGAACGAATGGGAGCCCCGCCCGAGGGAGCCAACGACTGGTCCTGCAGCCCGTCGGAAGCGCACCCGCGCCCTGTGGTCCTGGTACACGGCACCGACACGGACATGCAGGAGAGTTGGCCCGTCCTCTCCCCCGAACTCGCAGCCCAGGGCTACTGCGTGTTCGCCCTGAACTACGGCGCCATGCCGGTGATGTGGGACCACAGCCAGCTCGTGTGGGGAATCGGTGACATCGAAAACTCGGCCGCTGAACTCGCCGAGTTCGTCGACGCGGTGCTCGCAAGCACCGGCGCTGAGCAGGTCGACCTCGTCGGCCATTCGCAAGGCGGCACCATGGCACGGCAATACCTCAAGTTCAACGGTGGCTCGAATCCCACAGACCCGTCCGCAAGCAAGGTTCGCAACCTGGTGACGCTGGGAGCCACCAATCACGGAACGAACTTCAACGGCCTGCAACAGCTCTATCTGTTGGCCACATCGGTGGGAATCCCTCGCGACTTCACCTCACAACTCGTCTTCGGCGTCGCCGGCAGTCAGCAGCTCATCGGATCGCCGATGCTGCGCAAACTCAACGCCGGTAGCGAGGTCATGCCCGGCGTCGACTACACCGTCATTGCCACGCGGGACGACCAGATCGTGACTCCGCCCGAGCGCACCTTTCTGGACGACCGTGGGACGGGTCAGGTGACCAACCTGTGGGCCCAGGACCTGTGCCCGGGCAATACCGCGTCACACATGGGTCTCACGCGGGATCCGGATGTGTCGTACATGATCAGTACCGCGCTGGACCCGAATTACTCGAACACGAACCCACTGGTGTGCGCCGAATCCGAATGACATGTTGTATCAAGTCCACTGCAGGTCGCGGTCGAGTAGGGCGTAGAGCTCCTCGTTGAACGGTCGGTAGAACTCGGCCAGGCGGGCTCGAGACTCCGGGTCCTGGCGCGGCGCAGTCAGAGGGTTCTGATTGACCGCCTTGTGCATGGTCGGCGGCGTCGGCGGCAGCCCGAGAAACTCGTGAATCGAACACACGGTTGAAACCGGGTTCGCGAAGAAGTCCTCGGATTTGACGACGAGCACGCGATCACGGCCGAAGCGATCGAGCCACTTCGCTGTCGACTTGGCGTAGATGCCAGTTTGAAGCAGGGGAAATCCCGAAGGTGATGGATACGGCATCCCGGGGAAGAGATCGAGTGACATGTCCACGTACTCGGCATATGTCGCGTAGTACGGGATCCGCGATTGAGCTCGGCCGCCGAGAAACAGATCCCACTTGTAGTGGGAGTACGCACGCTCGACGGGGTCACGCAGCATCAGGATGATCTTGGCGTCGGGGCACGCCGCTCGATAGTTGTCCATCAGCGGGTGATGGTGCATCCACGGGGTGAAATACCCGGTGGATGCATGCCCGGTATCGGCCCGAACAGTGTCCATCTCGGCAACCGTCGGGTAGTGCGGACGCCATGTCTCGGGGCGGTCGGAGAATATTTCTTTCGACAGCGGCGGCAGGATCGACGGATGTTGAAACAGGTAGGTGGACAGATCACTCGTGCCGCTCTTGATCGCGCCGAGACATGCGAAGTCCGGCAGCACCCGGCTGCCGACGAGTGAGCGGTGTTTCAATCGCCACCATGGAGGGTTTCCCCAGTAGTGGGGCAATACCTGGTAGCGCAGCCCGCGCTTGACCGCGCCGGCGTAGTAGCCGAGCTTGTTGCCGGTTCCCTGCAGCTGCAACCGGTGGAAGGCGCTGATGTCGTACGGCTCCGAAAAAGCCGTCGAAGCGGAGCCCTCCGGTTCGGATGTCACTGGTTCCATTTCGGTGCGCCCTTCCGATAACCGACAATTCGCCGGCAGTGTCCGGGAAATGTTAGTTCGTGCAGCCCTACTGCGCACCGCTGTTCCCGATCCTCGGGTTCACGCCTCATCGAGCGTGTGCCCACGGCGCTGGCCGGTCGTCATCGGTTCGGACCACCGCCTCGAGTTCGGACCCGAATCCATCGAGCGACACCGCGGACGGTACGAACGCGTGCGTGACGTCGTATTCTTCGAGCACCGTCACCAGGTCAGCTTCCGTCGATGCAGGCTGCCCCAGCACGATCACTGCCGCCCCGAGCGCAGCTGCGACGGCCACACCGAACGCGTCCCAACCCGACACCGACTCGGCCGAACCACCGAGACCGGTCATCAGTCGCGAGTCGTAGCCGACGGACCACGCGTCCGCCTCTGCCAGCGCCCGCGCCACCAGCTCGGCGTGCGTAAGGACGTCCTGGCCGCGGTCGGAGACGACTACGAGCGCGTTTTCGTCTACAGACAGTTTTCCCGCTCGCGAGGCGTGGCCGATCGGCCGCGGCGACTGCGCTGCGATGGCCGCTCGGACCTCAGCATCATCGAGTGCGAAGCCGGATACTGTGCCGGTGGGGTGGCCCGAAGCCGCCGAGGCCGTGAGAACACAGTCCGCGCGGATCGATCGCCCCGAGTCGACCTGGCCGGCCACCTGGCCTACGACGACGACGGCACTCGCACCCGCACACCACACAGCCCAGAGAGCTACGACCCCGTCGACCGACATCGGCAGATCGACCTGCACGCGGTCTCCGGGGCCGATGCCGCGGGACGCCAGGTACCGTCCGAGACGGGCAGATCTGCCACCCAACTCCAGATAAGTCACCTCGTCTTCGGCGATCACCGCCGGCGCGTCCGGGTCCGCTTCGACAATCGCGTCGATCATGTCCGCGACGGTTCGGGCGTGCGGCAGTGTTGCTACCCCACCCGAGGTTGCTACCCCACCCGAGCCGTCGGATTCGGCTCGCTCGGCGGCAGTGCGGAGGTCGATGTCACGAACGAGTGCATCTGGCGTGCGAGCGAGCACGTCCAGCACTGCGAGCAACCGCTCTTCGAGCACGGCGACGGTGGCCGCATCGAAGAGGTCGGTGGCGTAGATCAGCGAGCAGTTCAGTTGCGGCCGGTCCGAATCGGGACCGACCGAGAAGACGAACTGCAGGTCGTACTTGGCCTCCGGATTCGGCATCTCGAGGCCGGAGATCGACAGGCCGGGCAGATCGAGGCTGGCGACGCCGTGATTCTGAAGCGCCAAAACCACATCGAAGAACGGAGACTTCGACCGGGCGCGCGGCGGGTCCACCAACTCGACGACGCGCTCGAACGGCACATCCGAATGCGCGAAGGCCTCGAGATCCACCCGACGCGCGATCTGCAGGACGTCGGATGTCGACACGTCCTGCGACACCGGGGTTCGCAGAACGAGCGTATTGACGAACATCCCCACGATATCGTCGAGGGCTGCCTCGCCTCGCCCCGCGACCGGAGTACCGACCACGATGTCCTCGTCGCCGGACAGCTTGGACAGCACTATCGCAAGGGCGGTGTGCAGGGCCATGAACAGCGTCGAATTGTGTTCGCGCGCAGTCTCGTGCAGCGCCCGGACCACAGCGCCGTCCACCGTGAACTCGTGAGTTCGGCCCAGTCCGGACGCAGATGCCGCTCGTGGGCGGTCGGTGGCGATGCCCGTCTGCGGCCTGATCTCGGCCAACGTGCGCTGCCAGAACGATTCCTGAGCGGACATGATCGAGGCAGGGTCGCTGCTCTCGCCGAGCACATCGCGTTGCCAGAGAACGAAGTCGGCGTACTGGACGTCGAGGGGCGCCCAGCCCGGTTCCTGCCCCATAGAACGCGCCGCGTAGGCCGTCATCAGATCCCGAGTCAGCGGGCCCAGGGAGAAACCGTCGATCGCGATGTGGTGGACGACCAGTACGAGTATGTGTTCGTCCGCCGACCGCGCCAGGATGCGGACCAGCACGGGAACTGAGGTGCTCACGTCGAAGCTCGTCCCGAGCAGGGTGCGCACCTGCTCGGCGACATCTCGGTCGCGAACGGGCACGGGAGTGGTGTCCCACTCGACGTCTGTCACCGACATGACCTGTTGCGAACCGGTTCCGCCGACCTCTGGATACCGTGTGCGCAGGGTCTCGTGCCTTGCGAGCACATCGGTGATCGCCTCCGCGAGCGCATCGGTATCGAGCTGCCCGCTGAGCCTGAGAGCGAGGGAGACGTTGTAGCTCGTCGATGTCGGATCGATCCTGTTGAGGACCCACATCCGCTGTTGCGCGAACGAGAGGGGAACGACCGCGGGACGAGGACGAGCGGACAGCTTCCCGGTGCTGCCCTCACCGACGGACGCCCCGAGGAGTGCGGCGAGCCCTGCCACCGTCGGAGCATCGAACAGAGATCGAACTGTGACCCGAGCGTCGAGTGCAGAACTCAGCCTCGACACCACGCGCGTCGCGATCAACGAGTTGCCTCCGAGAGCGAAGAAGTCGTCCTCGGAACCGACTCTCCCACAGCCCAATACGTCTTCGAATACTACGGCGACGATCTCTTCCACTGCGCCCGAGGGCGCCCGGAACACCCGAGAGCCTGCCTCCGGTTCGGGCAGGGCGCGTCGGTCGAGCTTGCCGTTGACCGTCAGCGGGATCGTCTCGACCGGAACGAAGGCCGAGGGCACCATGTAGTCGGGTACCTGAGCTGCCACACCGCGGCGGATGTCGTCCAGATCGAGCGAATCGCCGTCTACCGGAACCAGGTAAGCGACCAAGCGCGGTCCCGTCGGGTGATCCTCGCGGACGATCACCGCGACAGCCGAGACATCCTCGCGACCCGAGATTGCTGCTTCGATCTCACCCAGTTCGATCCGAAAGCCTCGCAACTTGACCTGATCGTCGGCGCGGCCGAGGTACTCCAACTCGGCTCCGCCGTGCGCGCTCACCCATCGCGCTCGGTCGCCCGTGCGGTAGAGGACATCGCCATCAGACCCGAAGGGATCGGCGACGAACCTCGTCGAGGTCAATGCCGATCGTCCCCGGTACCCCCTACTCACCTGGCCACCGCCGACATACATCTCCCCGGCGACACCGACGGGGACCGGCCGCAGGCGGCGGTCCAGCACGTAGGTGCGCAACCCGGGGAGCGGGACGCCGATCATCGAGGCCGATGGCGCGTCGTGTGCCGTCATGAAGCGGATCGATACGTGCACGGTGGTCTCGGTGATGCCGTACATGTTCACCAGCACCGGACCGCGCTGATGGTCCTCTGTCCCGTCGCCGCGCCGGGTCAGCCAATTCTCCAGACGTCGAGGTTCGAGGGCTTCGCCTCCGAAGATCACGTATCTGAGCGAGAACTCTGCATCCGGTAGAACGCGGTCGGCTTCGGCGAGCTGATAGAAGGCCGAGGGCGTTTGGTTGACGACGGTGACCCTCTCGTCGACGAGCAGATCTCTGAAAGCCTCGGGAGCGCGGGAGGTGTCGAAGTCGACCACGACCAGCGTGCCTCCGTGGATCAACGGCCCCCACATCTCCCAGACCGAGAAATCGAACGCGTAGGAATGGAACATCGTCCAGACGTCGTCCGCACCGAAACCGAAGGCGGGCTGCGTGTTCGAGAACAGACGCAGCACGTTCTCATGGGTGACGGCCACCCCCTTGGGAGTGCCGGTGGATCCGGAGGTGTAGATCACGTAGGCAACGTTCTGCGGCGTCAACGGCGCACGCCGGTCCGCATCCGTCAGCGGGCTTCCACCTGTGCCGAGAAGATCGATTGCGTTCGGGTCGAGCACCGGGACACCACCGAAATCGATGTCCAGCCCGGACGCGACGGCGACGATCGGCTTTGCGTCGTCGACCATGAACTGGATTCGGTCGGTCGGGTACGAGGGGGCGATGGGCAGGTAGCCGGCTCCGGAGGTCGAGACAGCCAAAAGGGCCACCACCAACTCGACCGACCGCGGAAGCGCGACCGCTACCAGGGTTTCCGGACCGGCGCCGAATGCAATCAGTTGGTGGGCAAGTGCACGGACTCGCCGCGCGATCTCGTCGTAGGACCACGGTCGCCCATCCCATCGCACCGCGGTGCGATCCGGTGAAGCAGCTACGACGGCGTCGAAGCGGTCGACGAGGGTCCCGATTGCCATCGGGTGGTCCGGGCTCGACGCGCTCCAGGTCTGCAGCAGGCGCGCGCGTTCGAACGGATCGACGAGTTCGATGTCGCCGACCGGTCGATCGGGTGCGTCGAGCAGTCCGGTCAGAAGGCGCATCAATCTCGCCCCCATAGCGTCGACCGTCGATCGATCGAACAGGTCGGTCGCGTAGACGAATTCGACATTCCACCCGGAGACACTTGCCGCGGAGTCGTGACTGTCCGAGACAGTGATCTGGAGGTCGAACTTCGCATGGACGGTGTCCAGTTCGATCCCGCCGACGGTCAGGTCCCCCGAGTTCGAGTCTGGTGCCTTCGAGGTTCTGGAACGTGTACATCACCTGGAACAGCGGGTGCCGCCCACGGGAGCGCTGCGGATCCACCACGTCGACGATCCGCTCGAACGGCACATCCGAGTGCGCGAACGCAGAGAGGTCGCTCTCGCGGACCTCGGCGAGCAAGTCGGCGAACGTGAGCGCGGAATCCACCTGTGTGCGGAGAACGAGCGTGTTGACGAACATGCCGATCATGTCGTCGAGCTCGGCGCTGCCCCGCCCCGCGACCGGCGTGCCGATGGCCACATCGTCGGTATCGGACATGCGCGCGAGCAGTACCGCCAAGGCACCGTGCATCACCATGAAGGGCGTCACACCACTTGCGTTGGCCAGGGCGGTGATCCGACGACGCAGTACCGCGTCGACGGCGACCGAGGTCGCTGCCCCTCGATACGACATTTCGGCCGGGCGTGGGCGATCGGTCGGAAGCTCGATCTCGTCCGGTAGACCTGCGAGCTGCCTTATCCAGTAGTCGAGCTGCGCGGAGGCAATCGAGGATGGATCATCTTCTGCCCCAAGGATCTCTCGCTGCCAGACCGCAAAGTCCGCGTACTGCAGTGCGGGACGCGACCAGCCGGGGGCCTGACCTGACGCGCGCGCCGCGTAAGCCTGGGCGAGGTCGCGTGTGAGCGGACCGATGGAGAAGCCGTCGACCGAAATATGATGGGCCACAACGACCAGTACATGGTACTGGGGGGACTCGCGAAGCAACGCTGCCCTCACCGGCACACCGGCAGTGACATCGAAACCACCGCCCAGCATCTCGAGTGCGCGAGGCCTCGCCTCTCCCGGGTCGATCTGCTCGATCTCCAAGACAACCGGATCCGAGGATACTGCGCCCGCAGCGAGTGGCTCGACCACCTGGTACCCCACACCGTCGATGTCGGGATAGACGGTCCGCAGGATGTCGTGGCGCGCGAGGACGTCCCGGAACGCCAGGACGAGCGCGTCGACGTCGAGTTCACCCTCGAGGCTGATGATCACCGGCACATTGTTCGCAGCGGAATCCGGGTCGAGACGGTTCAGAAACCACATCCGCTGCTGGGCCAACGACAGTGGCGCTGGTGTGTCGCGGTCGCGTCGGGCCTGCATCGGCTGCCGTCCGAACAGACTGCTCTCCAACGAGCTGCCTGCATCCGAGCCGGTAGCCCTCTCGTGCTCGATTCGCACAGCGAGTGCGTGGACGCTGGGAGCCTCGAACAGAGTGCGGAGGGAAATCTCGACGCCGAATGCCACCCCGAGTCGCGCGACCACCCGGGTTGCAATCAACGAGTTGCCGCCGAGGGAGAAGAAGTCGTCGTCCAACCCGATGCGTTCCACACCGAGCAGAGCTCCGAACGTTTCGGCGATCATCTCTTCGACCGGGGTCGACGGTGGACGGAAGGGACGAATCCGCACCGTCGGCTCGGGAAGTGCGCGTCGGTCGAGCTTGCCGTTGGGTCCGAGCGGGAAAGCGTCCATGATCACGATCGAGGTGGGCACCATGTAGTCCGGTAGTGCGCCGGCTGCCGTCCCGCGAACCTCGTCTGGGTCCAGCGTGAGCCCCGCCCTGCACACGATGTATCCGACGATCGTCTCGCCCACATCAGGATCGTCGACGAGCGTGACCACGGCTCGAGACACACCCGAATTCGTCAACAGCGCAGCTTCGATGTCACCCAGTTCGATGCGTTGGCCGCGTAGCTTGACCTGGAAGTCGCTGCGACCGACGTATTCGATCTCGCCGGCTCGGTTCCACCGAACGAGATCTCCTGTGCGGTAGAGCCTCTCGCCGCTACCGAAGGGGTTGGCGACGAACCGCTCGGCAGAGAGGTCGGCGCGAGAGGCATAGCCCCGGGCCAGCTGTACCCCACCGAGGTAGAGCTCGCCGATGACACCGGGCACGGCCGGCTTCAGGCGCCCGTCGAGGACGTGGACTCGGGTGCCCGAAACCGGGCGGCCGATCGGTACGACGACGGTATCGTCCTCGGTCACCTCGTGGAACGTGACATCGACGGCGGCCTCGGTCGGCCCGTACAGGTTCACCAACCGTGTCGACGGCAATGCCTGCACCGCGGCCCGTGCTGTTGTTGTGGGCAGCGCTTCGCCCGAGGCGAAGAGCCAGCGGATCGAGTCGATGTGGCCAACCGCTTGTTCCTCTGCGAACACCGCCAACATCGATGGCACGAAGTGGGCCACGGTGACAGAGTGCTCGCGCAGCAGATGCGCGAGGTAGGCGGGATCGCGCTGGCCTCCCGGACGAGCAACCACCATCCTGGCGCCGTACTGCAGCGGCCAGAACAGTTCCCACACCGAAACATCGAATGTGATCGGTGTCTTCTGCACCACGACGTCTTCGCCGCGCAAACTGTACTCGGACTGCATCCAGTTCAGTCGGTTCACGATTGCCCGGTGGCTGATCACGACGCCCTTGGGGCGTCCCGTCGATCCGGATGTGAACAGTACGTAGGCGGCGTTGTCGGGGCCACCGGCAGCCAGTTCGTTCTCGTCTATCGTGGCGTTCGAGTAGCGCCCCGGTGGGAGCGTATCGACTTCGACGATCTCGAATCCGTCCACGCCGAGGAGATCGCTCGAGGTCGACAGGATCAGCGATACATCGGCGCTGCTGAGCGCGTACCGAATTCGCTCGTGTGGCTGGTCGGGGTCCACGGGTAGGTACGCAGCACCCGCCCGGACCACGGCATAGATGGAGACCAGCATCTCCACCGACCGGGTGATCGCCACGGCGACGACGCACTCGGGCCCGATGCCCCGAGCGAGTAGATACCGGGTGAGCTCGTTCACCCGAGAATCGAACTGCGAGTAGGTGAGCGACTTCTCCTCGAAGGTGACAGCAACGGACTCGGGCTGCTGTCGTACTGCGGCGAGATAGCGGTCTAGCAGCAGTTCGTTGCTCTCGGGCGCGGCTGTTCCTACCCACCTCTCGTTGACGGCCATGGCCTCGTCGGTGGTCAGGATGTCGATGTCGCCGATCAGCGCGGACTGGTCGGCCACCATGGTTTCGAGAATTTCTCTGAGGCGCTCACCTGCGGTGACGATGGTGGCTTCGTCGAAGAGGTCGGTGAGATAGAGGAACTGCGCGAGCATGCCGAGCGGTTCACCCGCGCTGTCGAATTTCTCGGACACGGTCAGATACAGGTCGAATTTGGACAGACCGGTTTCGAGTTCGACTCCGGCGGCGCCAATGCCGGGGAGCTCGACCTTGCTTCGCTCGAGGTTCTGGAATGCCAGCATCACCTGGAAGAGCGGCTGTCGTGCCGTGGATCGCGGTGGATCGAGTACTTCGACCAAGCGCTCGAATGGAACGTCGGAGTGTGCGAACGCGTCCAGATCGATCTCACGTACTGCTGCGAGCAGGTCTCGCACAGAACGTGATCCGGTGATCTCGGTGCGCAGAACCAAGGTGTTGACGAACATACCGATGACGTCGTCGAGGGCGCGCTCACCGCGGCCTGCTATCGGAGTACCGATAGTGACGTCCTCGGTATTGGACAACCGAGCCAGGAGTACCGCGAACGCGGCATGCACGACCATGAACGGGGTGCACCCGAGTTCGAGTCCCAGCTCCACAATCGATCGATGCAGACGAGCACTGACAGCGAAAGAATGCACAGCACCGCGTTCGGTGGCGTGCGTGGGCCGCGGTCGATCGGTCGGCAGATCCAGTTGTTCGGGCACACCGGCGAGCCGAGAGGTCCAATAGGCTATCTGCTTGCTCATGACGGACTCGGGATCGGTTTCGTCGCCGAGCATATCCCGTTGCCACACAGCGTAGTCCGCATACTGGACCGCCAGCGGCCGCCACTGCGGCGGCGTTCCGGAGGACCTCGCCGAATATGCGGTGACGATGTCGCGCACCAGCGGGCCCATCGAGAATCCATCGGCTGCAATGTGATGGACGATGACGGCAAGAAGATTCTCGGCATCGTCGAGTCGATACAGGTGCGCTCGGAACGGCGCACTCTGCGCCAGTGTGAAGCCACGCGTGACCAGTGTCTTGATGCGTTCCAGTGCTTCGATTTCGGTGCACTCGTCGAATCCGAGCTCGAATGAGTTCGCCTGCAGTGGAACCACCACTTGATGCCCGACACCATCGATTTCCGGATAGATCGTGCGCAGCGATTCGTGGCGTTCACGGACGTCATCGATAGCTTTGGACAGCGTCTCGAAGTCGAGGTCTCCTTGAAGCCGAACGACGATCGGAATGTTGTAGGCAGCCGAGTTCGGTTCGAACTTGTCGAGAAACCACATGCGTTGCTGTGCGAGCGACAATGGAACGTAACGAGGCCGTCGTCCGGACACGAGGGGCAACCGTGCCCCCGTGCCTGCGACACGTGAGACGGAGACAGCCATGCCCTCGACGGTGGACGAGTCGAAGATCGTCCGCAACGGAATCTGTGCGTCCAGGGCGGCACCGATGCGTGAGACGACCTGCGTAGCAATCAGCGAATTACCACCAAGAGCGAAGAAATCATCATCCAATCCCACACCCGAAACCCCGAGAACATCAGCAAACACCCCCGCCA
>Ga0208204_100043_pt1 | contig 95259 bp, 89 predicted proteins | sample DeeseametaMP2252_FD_184173 | JGI IMG/M metagenome (GOLD analysis project Ga0208204, IMG submission 184173) | Marine microbial communities from the Deep Pacific Ocean - MP2252 (SPAdes) | ecosystem: Environmental > Aquatic > Marine > Oceanic | place: West of El Salvador, Pacific Ocean | collected...
GACGGCCACGGCGGTCATCCGACACCTCCACCCGGAGCCCTCACCTACACCCCCGGCACAGCACTCGCGACGTACATCCGCGCCCAATACCCCACCTGCCGCCACCCCGGCTGCACCATCGCCTCGAGCCGCTGCGACCTCGACCACATCGTCGAATTCGACCATCACAACCCCCACCGCGGCGGCTGGACCATCGCCGCCAACCTCGCTCCCTACTGCCGCACCCACCACAATCTCAAGACCAGCAAACTCTGGAGCACCGAAAAACTGCCCTATGACGTCATCCACACCACCGACCCACACGGCAACCACTACTTCGACCCACCCGAACTATGAGCGCGCACTTGACCTTCGGGCCACACGAACCTCGATGATGAAGAGGTGATTGCAACACAGCGTGCCACGCCAGAATTGATGACGATCGGTGCATTCGCGCGAGCAACAGGTCTGACACCCGGCGCACTGCGGTTCTATTCGGACGGGTCGATATTGGTGCCGGAGAGTACGGACCGATCCTCCGGCTACCGCTACTACTCGAAGGACCAGATCGAGCGGGCCGTGACCATCCGGCGTCTTCGAGAAATCGGCATGTCCCTCGACAAGATCGCAGCGGTCTTGGCCGGTGACCGAACGGCTATCGACCAACACGTCGACAACCTGAAAGCCGATGCTCAGCGGGCTCGAAGCACCGCCGCCGAACTGGATGCATCCCTCCACCCCGAGAAAGGCCACACCATGGTCACCATCAACGGACCCGTTTTCGCCACAGCGGTGGACCAGATACTGACCGCGACCGCGCACCACCGCGACCACCCGATCCTCGCTGGGGTCAATCTCGAACTATCTACCGCAACCATCACATTGACCGCGACCGACCGCTTCCGGTTGTCGACGCGAACACTGTCGATCGAAGCTGATGCTCGATCGACACGGGATGCCGTCGTCGACGGGGATGACCTCCGCACGATTCTTCCGATGGTTCGGCGACATCACCGGCTGCAACTGTCCGTCGGCGAGGCGGGGGTGACCTTCGTCCCGCAGAGCGAGGCGGCGCAGCGCTGCCGTGTCCTTGCCGACTCGTTTCCCGACTACCGTGCCATGCTCGACGGGTTGCCGCCCGTCGTCACCCGGGTGGTCACCTCACGCAACTCGCTGATCCGAGCGCTGGAGGATCATCAGTACGAGTTCTGTACTGTCGCAGTCGAGGCGGGCCGGGTGACGGTAGCCGCGGTGTCCGAACGTGCAGGAGTCGAACTCGCCGCGACCGTCACCGGTCCGGATGTGGAGCTGACTTTCTCGATGACCACGCTCTACCCGGCGCTTGCCTCCGCGGTCGGGCCGGAAGTGATGATCGACATCAGCGCTGCGCATATGCCTGTCGTGATCAGATCCGCCGATGACGGAGATCTCACGACGCTTGCCATGCCTGTGGATCGCGAGGCCATCGGTGTCGAGGGGTAATCGATACACCAGGACAATGGCGGAATGAGTGAATACGACCTGCAGAGGTTCATCGACGCACAAGACCCCGTGTGGTCCTCAGTCCGCGGCGAGTTGAAGGCCGGACGCAAGCAGACACACTGGATGTGGTTCGTGTTCCCTCAGCTCGCCGGTCTCGGTCTCAGTCCAACCGCGCAGCACTTCGCGATTACCGACCTCGGCGAGGCGAAACTGTATCTATCGCACGAGGTTCTGGGACCACGATTGCTGCAAGCGTCGTCTCTGGTGGCAAAGATCGAAGGCAGGAAAGTGGGCGAGATATTCGGGTATCCCGACGACCTGAAGTTGCACTCGTCGATGACTCTGTTCGCCGAAGCCGATCCGCAGAGTGCGGTCTTCGGATCGGTGTTGAAGAAATACTTCGGCGGACGTCCGGACGAAAGAACTCTCGATCTTCTCGGCGACTAGCATCAGGGCATGACGAACGAGATGCTCGGAACTGTGGCCTTCATCCAGGCGACCTGGCACAGCGAGTTGGTCGACCGTGCGCGGCAGGGTTTCGTGTCCGAGTTCGGCTCCGATGTGGACACGTACGAGGTGCCGGGCGCATTCGAAATCCCGTTGCACGCGCAACGACTCGCGCGGACCGGCCGGTACTCGGCGATCGTCGCGGCGGCGCTCGTCGTAGACGGTGGCATCTACCGCCACGAGTTCGTCGAGGCCGCCGTCATCGACGGGTTGATGCGCGTGCAACTGGACACCGATGTGCCGGTGTTCTCGGTCGTGCTCACCCCGCACCACTTCCATGAGCACGCCGATCACAACGAGTTCTTCGCCAATCATCTTCAGAAGAAGGGTGCCGAGGCGGCGCGTGCGGTGACGCAGACTCTGGAGTCCCTGAAGAAGATCGGCTGACCGAACGGCCGGGTCAGTCGTTCGCGTGCAATGCGGCGTTGAGTTCGACGCCGGTTCCCTTCCACGGCACTACCTCGACGGTGCCCGATACGGAGTTGCGACGGAACAGCAGATTGCTCTTGCCGCTGAGCGTGGCAGCTTTGACGACGGTTCCGTCGGGTCCGGTGACCTTGGTGCCCGCGGTGATGTAGAGGCCGGCCTCGAGGACGCAGTCGTCTCCGAGCGAGATGCCGAGGCCCGAGTTGGCGCCGAGCAGGCAACTCTTGCCGACCGAGATGACGTTCTTGCCGCCGCCGGAGAGCGTGCCCATGATCGATGCACCCCCGCCCACATCGGAGCCGTCGCCGACGACGACGCCTGCCGAGATGCGACCTTCGACCATCGAGTTCCCGAGAGTGCCGGCGTTGAAGTTGACGAAGCCCTCATGCATGACGGTGGTGCCGCTCGCGAGATGCGCGCCGAGGCGGACACGGTCGGCGTCGGCGACACGCACACCCGATGGGGCGACGTAGTCGACCATCCGGGGGAACTTGTCGATGCTGTAGACGGTCACCTGTCCGCGGGCCCGCAGACGTGCGCGTACTGTTTCGAACCCGTCCACCGCGGCCGGTCCGAAGTTGGTCCACACGACGTTGGCGAGGAAGCCGAACTGGCCGTCCAGATTGACTCCGTGTGGCGCAACCAGGCGGTGCGAGAGAAGGTGCAGGCGCAGGTAGACGTCGTGGGCGTCGAGCGGCTTGTCCTCCACGGAGGCGATCGTGGTGCGTACCGCGACGACCTCGACACCGCGGGCGGCGTCGGGGCCGACCAGGTCCGCAAACTCGTCGGGAATGTCGCTGCCCTCGAGGCGCGTGGTGCCGGCCTCGTCGAACTCCCCGAGCTCCGGGCTCGGGAACCAGGTGTCGAGGACGACTCCGTCGGTGGTGATGTTGGCAATTCCGATTGCAGATGCTCCCTGTGCGCTCACAGATATCGAGGATACGGGGCACTGGCAGGAGTGGAGCCAGCGGAATGACCATTACTCTGTTCGGGTGACCTCGTACCCCCCGCTGGATCTGCAAGCCGACCCGATCGATCTGACTGCGGCGTTGGTCGATATTCCGAGCGTGTCGCAGGATGAGTCCGTCATCGCCGATGCCGTCGAGGCCGCGCTACGCGAGCAGACCACGGGATTCGAGATCGTCCGCAACGGCAACGCCGTCCTGGCTCGCACGAATCGAGGGTTGCGCAGTCGGGTGATCCTGGCCGGGCACCTCGATACCGTTCCGATCGCCGACAACGTGCCGAGTCGTCGCGAACGCGAGAGCGCCGAGGGTGATGTCATCCACGGATGCGGCACCGTCGACATGAAGTCGGGAGATGCGGTGTTTCTGCATCTGGCCGCGACTATCGCCGAGCCGGCGCACGATATGACGTTGGTGTTCTACGACTGCGAGGAGATCGAAGCGACGAAGAATGGGCTCGGTCGGATCGAACGTGAGCTGCCGCAATGGTTGCAGGCGGACGTCGCGATTCTAGGGGAGCCCACCGGGGGATTCATCGAGGCTGGGTGTCAGGGCACCTTGCGAGTGCGGTTGACGGCAGGCGGTACGCGGGCGCACAGTGCGCGGTCGTGGTTGGGCGATAACGCTATTCACAAGTTCGGTGCTGTGCTGAACCGCCTTGCGAGCTATCAGGCCAGGGACGTCGATATCGACGGCTGCGTCTATCGCGAGGGGCTCCAGGCAGTGCGGATCGCAGGTGGCGTCGCAGGCAATGTTGTCCCCGATGTAGCCGAGCTGGACGTCAACTTCCGTTTCGCGCCGGATCGGAGCGTCGAGCAGGCTCTCGACCATGTGCGCGAGGTCGTCGACGGTCTCGATCTGGGCTTCGAAATCACCGACGCATCGGCCGGGGCGCTACCGGGACTTCATGCCCCTGCAGCAGCAGCGCTGATCGACGCCGCAGGCGGCGATGTCCGCGCCAAGTACGGATGGACCGATGTCTCCCGTTTCTCGGCGCTCGGAATTCCTGCGGTGAACTATGGCCCCGGTGATCCGAACCTCGCCCATAAGCGGGACGAGCGGGTGCCGACGGCGCAGATCACCGACGTCACCCGCGTCCTTCGGGGCTATCTCACCGCCGGATAGCCTGTCCGCATGGACCAGCAGAACGCAGACGCGCTGAGCAACTCCGAGCGGCGAAAAGGCCCGGTGGTTCTGCGCCGAGGACGCAATACCGAGACTTCGACTTCGGATCAGCGGCTGCTCGATCGGCGTGGCACGGGAAACTGGATCCACAGCGATCCGTGGCGTGTCATGCGTATCCAGAGTGAGTTCGTCGAAGGTTTCGGCGCCCTGGCCGAGGTACCCAAGGCAGTTACCGTGTTCGGTTCGGCCCGCACGCCGCGGGATCACGTGGAGTACGAGCGGGCACGCAACCTGGGGGCGGCGCTTGCAGAGGCGGGCTTCGCGGTCATCACCGGTGGCGGTCCAGGCGTCATGGAGGGCGCCAATCGCGGCGCGTGCGATGCGGGCGGATATTCCATCGGCCTCGGCATCGAGTTGCCGTTCGAGCAAGGGCTCAACGAGTGGGTCGATCTGGGCATCGACTTCCGATATTTCTTCGTCCGCAAGACGATGTTCGTGAAGTATGCGCAGGCATTCGTCTGCCTGCCGGGTGGATTCGGCACGCTGGACGAGTTGTTCGAGGCCCTCACGTTGGTGCAGACCGGCAAGGTGACGCGTTTTCCCATCGTTCTTCTGGGCACCGACTACTGGTCCGGTCTCATCGAGTGGATCAAGAACACCCTCGTGACCGAGGGCAAGGTATCGCACAAAGATCTCGAGTTGATCCATTGCACCGACAGTGTCGACGAGGCCGTCCGCATCGTTGTGGACACGACGGGGGAAATTCTGTGAGTTGGAGTGTCTGTGTCTATTGCGCGTCCGGGCCGGTGGACGAGCAGTTCATCGAGCTGGCCCGTGAACTCGGCACTGCGGTCGCGGGCCGTGGTTGGCAGTTGGTGTCCGGCGGCGGCAACGTGTCGATGATGGGCGCCGTCGCCGAGTCGGCCCGCGCCGCGGGCGGCCGTACCGTCGGGGTCATTCCGAAGGCGCTCGTGCATCGGGAGGTCGCCGACGTCGACGCCGACGAGTTGATCGTCACCGACACCATGCGTGAGCGAAAGAGAATCATGGAGGACCGCGCCGACGCGTTCATCACGTTGCCGGGCGGTATCGGCACCCTGGAAGAGTTGTTCGAGACGTGGACGGCGGGGTATCTGGGGATGCACGCCAAACCTGTGGTTCTGCTCGATCCGGTGCACCATTTCGATGGTTTGTTGAACTGGGTCGACGGTCTCGCTTCGACCGGTTTCGTCCAGCAGAGAGCGCTCGACACCCTGGTCAGGGTGGACAGCGTGGAAGCGGCGCTCGACGCCTGTTCGCCGCAGGTTACTCTGGAGTAGGGTAACTAATCTCACATCGCACATAAGGGGAGCTCATGGCTGTCGATGCCCGTCAGAAAATTGGAGTGGCCGATCTCGCGGTCGCGTTGCCGAAAATGGTGACGGAGTTGCCGAGTCTGCTGAAGGGTCTTGCTGGTTTCACTCGCAAACCCGATCACAAGGCCTCGATCGGTCAGGTGTTCCAGGACGCGGCAGCAAAGAACGGTAGCCATCCCTTCGTACGTTTCGAAGGCGAATCGACCTCGTACGCCGATGCCAATGCACTGGTCAACCAGTATGCGAACGTGTTCACCGAACGCGGTGTCCAGCGCGGCGACGTCGTCGGTGTGCTCAGCAAGAATCGTCCGGAGGCGTTGTTCGCTGCCCTGGCCGCGGTGAAGTTGGGCGCGGTCGCCGGAATGCTCAACTACAACCAGCGTGGCGACGTCCTCGAGCACAGCCTCGGCATCCTCGATGCCAAGGTTCTGGTGCTCGACGAGAACGCGCGTGAGGCGCTGGATTCGCTCGACTCGGAGCCGAAGGTCGGGTCGGTGTTGCCGATGAAGGAGCTGGCCGAGCTGGCGAGCAAGGCCGACACGGCCAATCCGTCCGTGACCGCCGAGATCCAGGCCAAGGAGAAGGCGTTCTACATCTTCACCTCGGGCACCACCGGTATGCCCAAGGCCAGCTTGATGAGCCACTTCCGCTGGCTCAAGTCGATGTCCGGCCTGGGTAACATGGGCGTTCGCCTGCGCAGTGACGACGTCATCTACTGCTGCCTATCGCTCTATCACAACAACGCCCTGACGGTGACGCTGTCGTCCGTGCTCGCAGGCGGTGCCACCATGGCCATCGGCAAGCAGTTCTCGGTCAGCAGGTTCTGGGACGACATCGCGATCAACAAGGCAACCGCCTTCACCTACATCGGTGAGCTGTGCCGCTACCTGCTGACGCAGCCGGAGAAGCCCACCGATCGCGACAACACGGTCAAGCTCGTGGTCGGCAACGGACTTCGTCCAGAGATCTGGGAAGAGTTCACCGAGCGCTTCGGTATCTCTCGGGTCGCGGAGTTCTACGGCGCCAGCGAGTGCAACATCGCGTTCGTCAACGCGCTCAACGTGAAGAAGACCGCGGGCGTGTGCCCGCTGCCGTACGCAGTCGTCGAGTACGACGACGAAAGCGGCAAGGCCAAGCGTGGCTCCGACGGCAAGCTGTCGAAGGTCGCCACCGGCGAGGTCGGTCTGCTGCTGTCCAAGGTCACCGCCCGTGCACCGTTCGACGGGTACTCCGACGACGAGGCCACGGAGAAGAAGCTCGTCCGTGACGGCTTCAAGTCCGGCGATGCCTGGTTCGATACCGGCGACCTCGTCCTCAAGCAGGGCTGGCTGCACGTCGCATTCGTCGACCGACTCGGCGACACCTTCCGATGGAAGGGTGAGAACGTCGCGACCACCCAGGTGGAAGGCGCGCTCGGCGGACACGGTTCCGTCGACGGCGCCGTCGTCTACGGAGTCGACATCGAGGGCACCGACGGCAAGGCCGGTATGGCCGCGGTGACGCTCCGCGACGGCCACACCTTCGACGGCCAGGCACTCGCCGAACATCTGTACGACAAGCTGCCGACCTACGCGGTCCCGCTGTTCGTCCGCATCGTCGAAAGCCTCGAGCAGACCTCGACGTTCAAGAAGCAGAAAGTCGAACTGCGCAAACTCGGATACAGCGACGACTCGAACAGCGAGCTTTATGTGTTGCGCGGCAAGTCCCATGGTTACGACAAGGCCTACGAGGGATTCGTCGACGAGGTGGCCGCAGGTAAGGCACCACGTCACTGACAGCGTGTAACCATGAATGTATGAGCACCCTCTGCGGTAAGCCGGTGGCCGGCGACCGTGCCCTCGTCATGGCGATCGTCAACCGCACTCCCGACTCGTTCTACGACGGGGGTGTGAACTTCGCCGACGACGCCGCAATGGCGACGGTTCATCGGGCGGTCGCAGAGGGTGCCGACATGGTCGACATCGGGGGAGTCAAAGCAGGACCGGGTGTGCTCGTCGACGCGGCGGAGGAGATCCGCCGCGTCGTTCCGTTCGTGGAGGCGATCAGAGTTGCCTACCCGGACCTGCTCATCAGCGTGGACACCTGGCGCAGCGAAGTCGCTCGCCTCGCGGTCGGGGTGGGCGCCGATCTGATCAACGACACCTGGGCCGGCGCCGATCCCGATCTCGTCGGTGTCGCGGCCGAGGAAGGCGTCGGAATCGTCTGTTCGCACACCGGTGGCGCAACGCCCAGGACTCGGCCGCATCGAGTTCGGTACACCGATGTCGTCGCCGATGTAGTGGCGGAAGTGACCGCGGCGGCCGAGAAAGCAGTCGCAGCCGGCGTCCGTACGGACTCGATTCTCATCGATCCGACTCACGATTTCGGCAAAAACACCTATCACGGGCTCGAGTTGTTGCGTCGCGTGGACGTTCTTGTAAACACCGGGTGGCCAGTGCTCATGGCGCTGAGCAACAAGGACTTTATCGGGGAGACTCTAGGGGTGGAACTGGCCGACCGGTTGGAGGGAACATTGGCAGCGACAGCATTGGCCGCAGCAGGCGGCGCCCGAATGTTCCGGGTGCACGAGGTGGCGTCGACCAGAAGAGTCGTGGACATGGTGGCGGCGATACAGGGGACGAGGTTGCCGAGGCGAACCACAAGGGGGCTCGCATGACACTCGCCGACCGAACATCAGTGATGCAATCCTGGGCGGATTCGAATCGTTGGGACGAACCGTCGTGGTCGCTCGCGGAACTCGAAGCCGCAAGAGCCGGCCGCACCGTCTCTGTGGTTCTGCCCGCGCTCAACGAAGAAGAAACCGTCGCGGCCGTGGTGGACACCATCCACCCCCTGTTGGGCGGACTCGTGGACGAGCTCATCGTGCTCGATTCCGGATCCACCGACGCCACTGCCGAGCGGGCGACGGCCGCCGGCGCACGCGTCATCAGCCGGGAGGAAGCGATCCCGGGTCTCGATCCGGTGGCAGGCAAGGGCGAGGTGCTGTGGCGCGCCGTCGCGGCCTCGACGGGCGATCTCATCGCCTTCGTCGATTCGGATCTGATCAATCCCGATCCGGCGTTCGTGCCGAAGCTGCTCGGGCCTCTGCTGATGGGTGACGGCATCCATCTGGTGAAGGGCTATTACCGTCGCCCGCTGCGGACAAGTGGTAGCGAGGACGCCAACGGCGGAGGGCGTGTCACCGAGCTGGTCGCGCGTCCCATGCTCGCGGCGATGCGACCGGAGTTGACGGGCGTCATCCAGCCGCTCGGAGGGGAGTACGCGGGTACGCGAGAGCTCTTGTCCGCAGTTCCTTTCGCGCCGGGATACGGCGTGGAGATCGGGCTGTTGCTCGACACCTACGACCGGCTCGGGCTCAGCGCTATCGGCCAGGTGAATCTGGGCGTGCGCAAGCATCGCAATCGCCCGCTCGTCGAGCTGGGGGCGATGAGCCGTCAGATCGTCGGGACCATGCTCAATCGTTGCGGGATGGTCGACTCGGGCGCCGGGTTGACGCAGTTCCGGGTCGACGGCGACTCGTTCGTCTCGTTCTCGACGGAGGTCTCACTCACCGACCGCCCCGCGATAGACAGCTTGCGTATGTGACGGGCAGGGCTGCGTGAGATCATCGTGCCATGCTGACGCTTCTGCTGTACGTCATCATCATCGCGGTCATCGCAGCCCTGCTCTTCTTCGTGGCAAGTGCTGTGTTCGGACGCGGTGAAGAATTGGCGCCGCTCCCGGACGGCACGACGGCGACGGTACTGCCCGCCGAGGGCGTGACCGGAGACGACGTGAAAATGCTTCGCTTCCAGCAGAGTCTGCGTGGTTACAACCAGAGCGAGGTCGATTGGGCGCTCGACCGACTGGGTGCCGAAATCGACCTGCTCCGATCACGGCTCGCGGCCGTGGACGGCCCGGGCAATTTCGAGGAACTGGGCGCGCACGGCAAGCATGGCCGCGCCGAGGAAAGCGACGACTGAGCAGTGACAGCTGTTGCGGGCCCGGACGGCAGGCCTCGCTGCCCGTGGGGTGCCGTCCCGGACGATCTCTACCGCGAGTACCACGACACCGAATGGGGACGGCCCGTCCACGGCAGAGACGCCCTCTACGAGCGGCTGAGTCTCGAGGCGTTTCAATCGGGGCTCTCGTGGATCACGATTCTCCGTAAGCGGGAGGACTTTCGGGCGGCGTTCGCCGGGTTCGACCCCGAGAAAGTGGCCCGGTTCGGTGAAGCCGATATCGAGCGCCTCATGAACGACGCCTCGATCGTGCGCAACAGGGCGAAAATCGAAGCCGCGGTCGGGAACGCTCGCGTCATCGTAGAACTGGATGAACCGGGCCTCGACGCCCTGCTCTGGTCTTTCGCCCCCACGCCCCGTGCGCGCAGGCTGCATGAGACCGCCGAGGTCCCCGCAATTACCGCGGAATCGACGGCGATGGCGAGAGAGCTCAGGCGTCGGGGGCTGCGCTTCGTCGGGCCCACCACGGCCTACGCGTTGATGCAGGCCACCGGAATGGTCGACGATCACCTGTCGGGTTGTCTCGTCGAGCCTACGAATACCGACTCCAGTTCCCGGTATGAGCGGCGATAGGGAAGAATAGACGGGAGAACATTTCTCGCCGCGGGCGAGAGCATCAAATTTTGCCGACGCGCTCGAGCTGGTGGCGCAGATCTGGAGGGAGCAGAGGATGGCGGCGATGAAGCCCCGGACCGGTGACGGTCCCCTCGAAGCAACCAAAGAAGGACGAGGGATCGTCATGAGAGTACCGCTCGAAGGCGGTGGGCGCCTCGTCGTCGAACTCACCCCTGACGAGGCGGCTGCCCTCGGTGAAGAGTTGAAGGGCGTCACCGGTTAACTGCTTGTTATTCGACGCCGAGCCCCGCTTGCCGAACCGGCAGGCGGGGCTTTGTGATGTGGACAGTCGTGATGTGGTGAGTCGATGCTCTCCGATGTGATGGATCTGCTGGCTTGCCCGCACTGCGGCGCCGATCTGGACACCGAGGACGGCGCCGTGCTGTGCGACCGGGGCCATACCTTCGACGTGGCGAGGCAGGGTTACGTCAGCTTGTTGCCGGGCAGCGCGGGAAAGATCACCGGGGATTCTGCTGAGATGCTGGCCGCGCGGGTTCGTTTCCTCGACGGGCACCATTTCGATCCGATTGTCGACGCGGTGGTTGCGGCAGTGGGGAAGTGCGGGAGCATTCTCGAGGTCGGCGCCGGAACCGGTCACTATCTCGCCGCTGTCCTCGAGCACACCGGTGGACGCGGGATCGGCGTCGACGTGTCCAAGGCTGCGGCCAGACGGATCGCCCGCGCGCATCCACGGGTCGGTGCGGTCGTCGCCGATGTCTGGCACGGGCTGCCGGTGCGGTCGGGTGTGCTGGACACAGTCACGTGTGTGTTCTCCCCACGCAATGCGGCCGAGCTGCACCGCGTTCTCGCGCCCCGCGGCACACTCGTCGTCGTGACTCCCACCGAACGTCACCAACGGGAGCTGATCGGCCCGCTCGGACTCATCGGCGTCGACGAGGACAAGGCTCGGCGGCTCGGCGATACGCTGTCCGGCCGATTCGAATCGGTTACCAAGAGCGTGCTCGAGTTTCCGATGTTGCTCACGCACGCCGACGCCCGGAACATCGTCGAGATGGGGCCGTCGGCGCGGCACACCACCGACGCCGCGAGAGACACCGCCATCGGAGATCTGCCGGACCGCGTCGAGGTCACCGCGTCGGTGACAGTCGGGATCTACCGCGCGGTGTGACCGCGGGCGGCGAGCGCAGCCCGGTAGACCTCCATGGTCTGGTGTGCGATGGCCGTCCACGAGAATTCGGCGACGGCCCGCGCCCTGCCGGCCGTGCCCATCGCGCTCGCGGTGTCCGGGTCGAGGGCGACCTCGTTGACCGTGTCCGCGAGGGCGCGTTCGAAAACCTGTGGCTCGTACGAGTTGTAGTGCACGAGCCGGCCCGTCACACCGTCGACGACCACCTCGGGAATTCCGCCGACATCGGATGCGACCACGGCGGTGTCGGTGGCCATGGCCTCGAGGTTGACGATCCCGAGCGGTTCGTACACCGACGGGCATACGAACACTCGTGCTGCCGACAGAATCTCGCGAACCTTTTCGGTAGGCAGCATGTCTCGAACCCAGAACACACCGGAACGTTGCCGAGCCAGTTCGGCGACCGCGCGCTCCGTTTCCGCAGCGATCTCCGGTGTGTCCGGCGCGCCCGCGCAGAGGACCAGCTGAATCGACGGATCGAAGTGATGGGCCGCCGCGATCAGGTGGCCCACGCCCTTCTGCCTGGTGATGCGTCCGACGAACGCGACCATCGGTCTGCTCGGATCGACGCCGATCTCTGCCAGCGCGGAATCCGACGGATCGGCCGCCGGGCCGGGGTGCCATTTCGCGGTGTCGATTCCGTTGCGCACCACGTGAACTCGACTTGGATCGAGGCGCGGATATGCGTCCAGGACATCCTTCGCCATGCCTTCGCTCACCGCGATGACGGCGTCTGCGTATTCGACGGCGTTCTTCTCCGACCATGACGAGATGCGGTATCCACCGCCCAGTTGCTCGGCTTTCCACGGCCGCCGGGGCTCGAGCGAGTGCGCCGTGAGAATGTGCGGGACGCCGTACAGCTCGGCCGCGAGATGCCCGGCAAGGCCGGTGTACCAAGTGTGCGAGTGCACGACATCGGCCCCGGCTGCAGCAGCAGCCATCCGCAACTCCGCGGAGAGCGTCGTCAACGCGGGGTTCGCGCCCGCCAAGGCTGGATCCGGGTCATGGACCTGCGCCGTATCCCTGGGAGCGCCCATGCAATGGATGTCCACCTCGCACAGTGCATTCAATTGGGTTGCAAGTTCAGTGACGTGCACACCCGCCCCGCCGTAGACCTCAGGCGGATATTCCCTCGTCATCATTGCCACGCGCACAGCTGTCAACCTACATTCCTTCGCCGAAGCGCGTGTACTGCTAGCAAGGTTCATCCGGTGCGGATAGGTTGGGCACGTGAGGACACAACCGCACGTACTCGGAATCGTGCTTGCCGGGGGTGAAGGTAAACGCCTTTATCCTATGACCGCGGACCGAGCCAAGCCGGCCGTCCCGTTCGGCGGCGCCTACCGACTCATCGACTTCGTTCTGAGCAACCTCGTCAACGCCGGCTATCTCCGGATCTGCGTGCTGACCCAGTACAAATCGCATTCGTTGGACCGACACATCTCGCAGACCTGGCGCCTGTCCGGTTTCGCGGGGGAGTACATCACTCCGGTGCCGGCTCAACAGCGACTCGGTCCGCGCTGGTACACGGGAAGCGCCGACGCAATCTTCCAGTCACTCAACCTCGTCTACGACGAAGACCCCGAATACATCGTGGTCTTCGGAGCCGACCACGTGTATCGGATGGATCCGGAGCAGATGGTGCAGCAGCACATCGATTCCGGCGCCGGTGTCACCGTGGCAGGTATCCGGGTGCCGCGGAGCGAGGCATTCGCGTTCGGCTGCATCGACAGCGACGCGAACGGCAAGATCACCCAGTTTCTGGAGAAGCCCGCACAGCCGCCGGGCACCCCGGACGACCCCAACGTCACCTTCGCGTCGATGGGCAACTACGTGTTCACGACGAAGGTTCTGCTCGACGCCATCAAGGCCGATGCAGAGAACTCGGACTCCGATCACGACATGGGCGGCGACATCATTCCCGCGCTCGTCGAGGCGGGTGTCGCGTCGGTGTACGACTTCAACGACAATGTGGTGCCCGGTGCCACCGAACGCGATCGCGGTTACTGGCGTGACGTGGGCACCATCGACGCGTTCTACGACGCGCACATGGATCTCGTATCGGTGCACCCGATCTTCAACCTCTACAACCGTCGGTGGCCGATCCGTGGTGCGGCCGAGAATCTACCGCCCGCGAAGTTCGTTCAGGGCGGACTCGCCCAGGAATCGGTCGTCGGTGCCGGGTGCATTCTGTCGGGCGCGACGGTGCGCAATTCGGTGCTTTCGTCGAATGTGATCATCGACAGCGGCGCCACCGTCGAGGGCAGTGTCCTGATGCCGGGCGTCAAGATCGGTAAGGGTGCCGTCGTGCGACGGGCGATCCTCGACAAGAACGTCGTCGTCGGTGACGGCGAGATCGTCGGCGTCGATCTCGAGCGCGACAAGGAACGATTCAACGTCTCTGCCGGAGGCGTTGTGTCCGTGGGTAAGGGCGTCTGGATCTGACCGCGCTACGTTCGCGAGGCGCAGATCAGGCCGTCTCCGAGTGGAAGCAGAACCGTCGTGAGGCGCTCGTCCTCGGCGATCGCGCGGGCGGCCGCACGCACGGCCACGGTGGTGGCGTCGCGCTGAGCAGCATCGGGTACACGGCCACCGAGTAGGGCGTTGTGCAGCACGAGAACCCCGCCGGGCCGGAGGAGTCGGACGCTCTCCTGGACGAAATGCACGTGGTCGACAGGGCTCGCATCGATGAACACCAGGTCGTAGGTATCGTCGGCGAGCCGGGGGAGTACGTCGAGGGCCCAGCCGTTGATCAACCGCGTCCGGGACGGCGGTACGCCGCCGGCTCGGAAAGCTTCCTTCGCGGCGCGTTGGTGCTCCGGTTCGGTATCGATGGTGGTCAGCACGCCGTCATCACGCATGCCGTCGAGTAGCCACAGCCCACTGATTCCGGCGCCGGTACCGATTTCGACGACGGTTTTCGCACCCAGCATCTGGGTGAAGATGCTCAGAATCGCCCCGACGGATGGTGGCACGGGAGCTGCTCCGAGATCCTCCGCGCGTTCTCGCGCCGAAACGAGCACCTCGTCCTCCTGGACGGAGTCTTCGGCGTAGGCGAGCAGTTTCTCGGCGTTTGTCGGCACTGAACGAGGTTATCGCGGCAGGAGCGGAGCCTGCGGAGCGACTCGGGTTGCAGGAGCGGAGCCTGCGGAGCGACTCGGGTTGCAGGAGCGGAGCCTGCGGAGTGACCGGAGGAAACGGTCTTGCACATTCTCAGCAGCACCTCAGGTTATTCATACTTCCGCCACACGCGGGTGCGAGAGGCTTCAGGGGATCGCTTGATCGACGAGCAACACGACGGGAACATCTCGGGCGGTGCCTGGTGTTGAACAGGACAGCTTCGAGCGGCACCAGTCCGTGTTCCTGAGCAGGAGGATCCGACCATCTACAAGTTCAACGCCGATCGTGCTGCGAATACGGGTCTCCCCGTTGTCGCGGGTCACGACGCCGTTCTCACACCTACATCGGCCCCGGCAGGAGAGGCCCCGGTAGAAGATCTGAGCGGCACTGCGGTATTCGACGCCACGGGCGAGGAGTCGTCCATGCCGTCCTGGGATGAACTCGTCCGCGAACACGGCGACCGCGTCTACCGCCTCGCCTACCGGCTTTCCGGCAACGCTCAGGACGCCGAGGACCTCACGCAGGACACATTCATCCGTGTCTTCCGGTCGCTGTCGAATTACCAGCCGGGCACGTTCGAAGGCTGGCTGCATCGCATCACGACCAATCTCTTTCTCGACATGGTGCGTCGCCGCAATCGCATCCGCATGGAAGCGCTTCCCGAGGACTACGATCGCGTCCCGTCCGAGACGCCCGATCCCGAGCAGATCTACCACGACGCGCGACTCGACCCCGATCTTCAGTCCGCCCTCGACTCGCTGGCGCCGGAGTTTCGCGCCGCGATCGTGCTCTGCGACATAGAAGGTCTGTCCTACGAGGAAATCGGTGCAACACTGGGAGTCAAGCTCGGAACGGTGCGTAGTCGCATTCACCGGGGCCGCGCGGCGCTACGCGAGTACCTTCGAGCAAGCGGGAAGGTCGATTCGGGTTACGCACGTGCACAGTAGCTACCAGGAGGGTTGGATGACGCAGGCGCCTGAGCCACGGCGATTCAACTCGACGGAGCATCTCGCGAGCGAAGCCGTCGCTGCCTTCGCCGACGGCGAACTGCGGATGGCTGCCTACCTGCGCGCCGCTCGGCACATCGCCGAGTGCCCGGAATGCGCCGCTGAGGTGGACGCCCAGCAGCAGGCGCGTAATGCGCTCAAAGAGTCCGGCGAGGTGTCGATGCCGCACTCGCTTCTCGGACTCCTCAGTCAGATTCCCCTGTGCGAACCCGCTGAGTCTAAGCACGACGTCGAACGCCGGCGCCGCGTGATCATGACCTCTGTCGTCAGCCTTCGCAGACGCCGCCGCTGAGCGGAGTCTGTGTAACGTAAGTCGCTGTGACCGACGTGAGCGAGGGGTACCGGGAACGCGTGAGTACAACCACAGATCCAGACGCACCGCGGCTTCCGCCGCGGCCCGTCTTCCGTCCGGCCGTCGATCCGGCCTCGGCAGCGGCATTCGGACGCCCGAGCGACGTCGAAGGGTCCTTCACTCCGGTCGGTGCGCGTCGGACGCCATCGCCGAACATCACCTCCCGCGCACCCGATCCAGTCCTCGCCGAGGCCTTCGGTCGCCCTGCCGACGCCCTCGATTCACTTCAGCGTGACCCGGACGTGCCGACCGGTCCACCTCCGCCCGAACCGGAGCCCGAGGACCCATGGCGCGATCCACATTCGCCCGTGCATCTGGGCGCGGCTGCCGCCGAAACTCCCGAACCGGAGCCGACGCCGGAGGGCCCGAAGCTCGGGGTGCGCGAGGTCCTGTTCGGCGAGCGCGTTGCGCCGAAAGCGCTGATCGTGCTCGGCGCCGTGGCTTTGGCGATCGGACTGGTCGGCGGACTCATCGGGCGCGAGACGGCCGAGGTAACCGGAGCTCTGACCAGCCAAAAGGTCAACCTCACGCAGTCGGGCGGCGGGGATCTGCCGCTGGGGCAGGTGGCTCGGGTGGCTGACGCCGTGCTGCCGTCCGTGGTGTCCATCCAGGTCACGCTCGGCGACAACGCCGGCACTGGCTCCGGCGTCGTCATCGCAGGTGAGGGCTACATCGTCACCAACAATCACGTCATCTCCATGGCAGCGGACTCCGATCGCGCCACTCTTCGGGTGACTTTCTCCGACGGCACCAAGGTGCCGGCCGAGATCGTCGGACGCGATATCAAGACCGACCTCGCCGTGCTCAAGACCGACGTCGGAAACCTCACCGTCGCCCAACTCGGAAGCTCCGCCGACGTGCAAGTCGGTGAGGATGTCGTCGCCGTCGGATCACCGCTCGGCCTGAGCAAGACGGTCACCCGAGGCATCGTCAGCGCGCTCGATCGCCCGGTCCGATTGTCGGGCGAGGGCACCGACACCGACGCGGTCATCGACGCCGTCCAGACCGATGCCGCAATCAACCCTGGTAACTCCGGTGGCCCCCTCATCGATGCCGAGGGCCGTGTGATCGGCATCAACTCGGCCATCCGCAGCGAGAGCGGCGGATCCGTCGGACTCGGCTTCGCCATCCCGATCGACGATGTCACCGAGGTCGCGCAGTCCCTGATAGCCACCGGGCAGATGAGTCACCCGGACATCGGCGTCAATGCTCGCTCGGTCATCAATGACGCCACCTCGGGCGCCGAAGTCGCCAATGTGCGATCCGGTGGACCGGCTCAGCAGGCCGGCATCGTCGAAGGTGACGTCATCACCAGGGTGGGAGATCGGACGGTCGGTGACGCCGACGAACTCGTCGTCGCGGTCCAGTCGAGCGAGATCGGTGAGGAAACGCCCGTGCAGCTGGTACGTGCCGGACGACTCGTCGACCTCACCGTCACACCGGTCTCGGATTGAACAGTGAGCGAACGCATGGCAAGTTCCCGGCTTTCCGACGTAGGCTGAGGTCGTGTTCGGCAACATCGGCTGGGGAGAGCTCGTCATTCTCCTGATAGCAGCACTCGTCATCCTCGGTCCTGACCGGCTTCCCGGCGCCATCTCCTGGGTCACCCAGTCGATCCGTCAGGTCAAGGAGTACGCCAACGGCGCCAGTCAGCAGCTCAAGGATGAGCTCGGGACCGACTTCGAAGACTTTCGGAAGCCGCTCTCCGATCTCAATCAGCTGCGCGGGATGACTCCGCGCGCGGTCATCACCAAACATCTCCTCGACGGCGACGACTCCATCTTCACCGGCAACTTCGACTCGAAGCCGACCGGCAACGGGTCGAACACGCCCACCAAGTCTCAGGGCGCCAAGCCCTCGCTGGACAAGTCACCCTCGCAGAAGCTCTCGGCCGGGCAGGCCCCGCCGATCGACTCGGACGCGACCTAACCGGCTTCGAGGCGCGACTGACGCTAGCTGCGAGTCGTATCGATACTCAGCGACATGCCGACGAGGCCACGTTCGCGTACCGCGAGCTTCTGGGCCACGGATTCGAGCGCCTGGGCGGCCGGGGTTTCCGGCCTCGAGAGGACGATAGGGGTGCCGTCGTCGCCACCTTCGCGAACTGCGGTGTCGAGGGGAATCTGACCCAGTAGCGGAACCTTGGCGCCCACCGCGGTGGTGAGGCGATCCGAGACGTCCTGACCGCCGCCGGACCCGAAGATGTCCATGCGTGTGCCGTCGGGGAGTTCGAGCCAGGACATGTTTTCCACGACGCCGGCGATGCGCTGGCGTGTTTGCAGCGCGATGGCACCGGCGCGTTCGGCCACCTCGGCGGCTGCTTGCTGCGGCGTGGTGACGACGAGAATCTCGGCTCCCGGGATGAGCTGTGCGACCGAGATCGCGATGTCGCCGGTGCCGGGTGGGAGGTCCAGCAGCAGCACGTCGAGGTCGCCCCAGAAGACGTCCGCGAGGAACTGCTGGAGCGCGCGGTGCAGCATCGGTCCGCGCCAGACGACGGGGGTGTTGCCGGAGGTGAACTGCGCGATGGAGATGAACTTCACACCGTGCGCCTGCGGCGGCATGATCATCTTCTCGACCTGAGTGGGCTTTGCGTCGTTGCCGAGCATCCGCGGAACGGAGTGTCCGTAGATGTCGGCGTCGAGCACGCCCACCGACAGTCCGCGCTTGGCCAGGGATACAGCGAGGTTGACCGTCACGGACGATTTTCCGACACCGCCCTTGCCCGACGCGACCGCGTACACGCGGGTCAGCGATCCCGGCTGCGCGAAGGGGATGATCGGTTCTGCCGAGTCGCCGCGCAGCGACTTGCGGAGTTCGGTGCGCTGTTCGTCGTTCATGACATCGAGTTCGACATCGATGGTGCCGACGCCCGGGACGTCGGCGACCGCTTGGGTGACGCGGTCGCTGATCTCTGCCTTCATCGGACAGCCAGCGGTGGTGAGATAGATGCCGACGCCGACAGCGCCGCCGTCGCCGATCGTGATGCTCTTGACCATGCCGAGATCGGTGATCGGTTTACGGATTTCCGGATCGATGACCTTGTTGAGTGCGCTTCGAACGTCGGATTCCGTCAGTACTGCCATGTGTCCATGGTAGATGCAGGCCGAAACGGTCAGTGGATACGGGGGAGCTGATCGGAGGAGGGCACGATGCCGGTGGCGTAGCCGGTGGACCAGGCGAGGACGTTGGCGACGTAGGCCATCGAGTTGTTGTATCGCAGGATGGCTTTGGTGCTCTGGGCGAGGTCGCGCAGGTTCAGGTCGCCGTCGCACAGGTACTGGCCCGTCGCGAGAGCTGCGTCGTACAGATTCTGCGGGTCGGAGACGCCGTCGCCGTTGCCATCTGCTTTGTAGCGATTCCAGGTTTCGGGGAGGAACTGCATGGGTCCGACGGCGCGGTCGAAGTTGGCGTCACCGTCGAGTGCGCCGCCATCGGTGTCGGCGATGACGTTGTTGCCCGCCAGGGTGCCGTCGAGCCGGGGGCCGAGGATGGGCTCGAGCAGCTGGCCGAGTTGGTCGGCCTTGCCGTCGTTGGCGTGGGTGGATTCGACGCGGCCGATGCCGGCGATGAGGGTCCATTCGATTCCGCAGCCCGGCGTGGTGGTGGCGAGGATGTTCGCTGCGTTCTTGTAAGCGCTGACGTTGACGGTGGGAACGCCGAGAGGGCTTGCTACCGCACTGGTGGGGAGTTCCGGTGTGGGCGGTGCCTCGGGTGCGGCAGCAGGCACCGGAGCTGCCTGCGGTACCGGCGCCTCTGCTTCGGCGACGGACTGTGAATCGGTCTTCTCGGCGATGGGCTCGGGTGTCTCGATCGTCGAGGCGGACTGTGTCGTGCTGTCGGCGACCATGAAGGGGATGTACTCGGTGGCGTCCGCGTTGGTCGCTGCCGTGATGAGCCCCGCGGGAACGAGGCCTGTCAAGGCGATCACCGAAGTCCGACGGATACTGGAATTCGATGCTTTTCTGTGACGTCCCACGCGTGCAATACCTCCTGTTGCGCTCCGAATTCCGGAGGCCGTGCTCATGAACGCACACGAGGCTACCTGATTTGAGACACTTCTGTTACCACGCTGTTATCTAGCGGCGTGTTTGGGCAGCAGTTCTACAGCCCGGAGTCCTCTTCGGTGATCGGGGCTGGGTCGGAGATCGGCGCCGCGTCCTCGCGCTGACGGGCCGACTTCTTGCGCGACTTCTTCGGCGGGGCGGCTTCCTGGCCGCTGACCCGCTCGAGCAGTTCTCGCACTTCATCCAGTTCGCGCCGCAAGTAGTCGCGGGTGGCAACCTCGCCGACGGCGATACGCAGCGCCGCCAGCTCCCTGGCGAGGAACTCGGTGTCGGCTTTGGTCTGCTGGGCGCGGGCGCGATCCTCTTCGAGCGAGACCTTGTCACGGTCGTCCTGCCGGTTCTGCGCGAGCAGAATGAGCGGGGCGGCATAGGCGGCCTGCGTCGAGAACGCCAGGTTCAGCAGGATGAACGGGTATGGGTCCCACCGCAGACTGACGGCGAGCACGTTGATCAAAATCCAGACGATGACAACGAGGGTCTGCATCGCCAGGTAGCGACCGGTACCGAGAAAGCGCGCTGCCCGTTCGCCCGAACTGCCGAGGTCTACGTCGAATTTCAGATCGAAGAGCTTCGCACCCCTCGGGGTGTCCATGCGCTGACGCGCTGTTTCCTTCACTGTCCTGCAACCTCCTGATCGCGCCAGTCCTCGGGCAGCAGATGATCGAGCACGTCGTCGACGGTTACTGCGCCGATGAGGTGATCCTCGTCGTCGACCACGGGCCCGCAGACCAGGTTGTACGTAGCGAAGTAGCGAGTGACGGCATTGAGGGAGTCGTCTGCGGCCAAGCGCGGGAGAGCCTTGTCGATGATGCCGCCGACGAGACTGGCCGGCGGTTCGCGCAGTAGTTGTTGGAGGTGGACACAGCCGAGGTAGGCGCCCGTCGGGGTGGCCGTGGGTGGCCGCACCACGAACACCAGCGAGGACAGTGCCGGCGTCAGATCGGGGTTGCGCACGCGAGCTAGCGCCTCGGCGACGGTGGTCGAGGCGTTGAGCACCACGGGTTCCGGCGTCATCAGACCACCGGCGGTATCCGGTGAATGCTCGAGCAACCGGCGCACGGGTGCGGAGTCCTCGGGGTCCATCAGACGCAGCAGCGACTCGGCTTCGGTATCGGGGAGCTCGCCGAGGAGGTCGGCGGCATCATCGGGATCCATGGCTTCGAGAACGTCGGCACCACGATCGACACCGAGGTAGTGCATCATCTCGACCTGGTCGTCGTCGGGGAGTTCCTGGACGACATCGGCCAGGCGTTCGTCATCGAGCGCGAGCGCGACCTCCATTCGCCGCTTGACCGGCAGTTCGCGCATTGCGTTGGCCACGTCGGCGGCGCGCAGATCCTCGAACTGCATCAGCAGCTGCGCGACGCCCTGCCCGGGCATCGACAGGGTCGTCTGCGTCAATCCCTGCACGTGCTGCCAGTCGACGACATGGACGGCTCCGCGACGAGCGAGCCTGGCGCGCTGACGCCGCACTGCGACGCGGGCGATGAGCCAATCGCGGGTGCGGATGAGTTCGATCCCGAGATCGACCACGACCGAGTCCACGTCGTGCAGTTCCTCGAGTTCCGGATCGTCCACGCGGACCTTGGAATCGAGGACCTGGGCGAAGACGAGAATCTCGTTCGCCCGCTGCGAGAATCGGCGCAGACTCACGTTTCCGGTGTTCAGCTGAACCGAGTTCGGTTCGATGCTCGTCACGCGCAGCATCGGCACGAAAATTCTTCGGCGCGTGGCAAGCTCGACGACGAGACCGAGGACGCGCGGTTGCGCGCGAGCCATCCGCATGGTGACCACCAGGTCACGGACACGGCCGATGGACTCGCCGTCGGGACCGAGGACGACCAGACCTGCGAGCCTGGCCGCGTAAAGCTTGCTCAGAGCTGCCATGATGGCAAGGTTAGAGCGTCCCGGGACCATTCAGAGAATCGGACCGACGAGAAGAATCGAAGGAGTGACAGGACCGTATGAGCTCGGTGGAGCAGGGCCGTCCGCGTCGATCCGTCCTGGCTGTGCCGGGTAGTTCGGCGAAGATGATCGAGAAGGCAAAGGGGTTGCCTGCCGACGCGATCTTCCTCGATCTCGAGGATGCCGTCGCGCCGATCGCCAAGGAGCAGGCGCGGGGACGCATCGTCGAAGCGCTCAACTCGAGCGGTTGGGGTTCCCAGCTCAAGTTGGTCCGGGTGAACGACTGGACGACGCCGTGGACGTACGGCGACGTGATCGACGTGGTCAGCGGCGCCGGCGCCAACCTCGATGCAATCCTGCTTCCCAAGGTGGAGACCGCCTCGCACGTCGAGGCCCTCGATTTGTTACTGACGCAGGTGGAGAAGACGAGCGGGCTTCCGGTGGGTGCGATCGGCATCGAACCCCAGATCGAGAGTGCCCGCAGCCTGCGCAATATCGACGAGATCGCCACCGCGAGTCCGCGAGTGCAGACCTTGGTGTTCGGTCCGGCCGACCTGATGGCGAGTGTCAACATGCGCACCCTCGTCGTCGGAGAGCAGCCCGAGGGCTACGACACCGGTGATGCGTATCACCACATTCTGATGACGATCCTTCTTGCCGCGCGCACGCACGGGTTGCAGGCGATCGACGGACCTTACCTTCAGATCCGCGATCTCGACGCGTTTCGACGGGCCGCGGGGCGAACCGCCGGACTCGGCTTCGACGGCAAATGGGTGCTGCATCCCACTCAGATCGACGCGGCCAACGAGATCTTCAGTCCGCGCCAATCGGATTTCGACAAGGCCGAAAGAATACTCGAGGCGTACGAGTTCCATACCTCGAAAGCAGGTGGCGGGCGCGGGGCCGTGATGCTCGACGACGAGATGATCGACGAGGCGAGCCGCAAGATGGCGTTGGTCATCTCGGGTAAGGGGCGGGCGGCGGGAATGCAGCCCAGCGTGGGCGCGGGAATGCAGCCCAGCGTGGGCGCGGGAATGCAGCGCAGCGTGGGCACCAGGAATGGTGCGGATGCGGTCGGAGCAGGCACAATAGGGGAATGACGAATCCACTTTCGCAATCCGGTCGCTCGGGTCAGGGGCTACCGACGCCGCCGTCCGGTTGGCCGATCGGCTCCTATCCGACATACGCCGAGGCGCAGAAGGCCGTCGACTATTTGTCGGACGAACAATTCTCGGTGCAGGACGTCACCATCGTCGGTGTCGATCTCATGCAGGTCGAGCGCGTGCTGGGTCGGCTCACCTGGCCCAAAGTTGTTGGTGGAGGCATAGTTTCGGGTGCCTGGCTGGGCCTGTTTCTCGGTTTGGTGCTGGGAATCTTCACCAACGGCAACATTCTCGGTGCGCTGATCATCGGCATCGTCGGTGGCGTCATCTTCGGGTTGATCACCACCGTGATTCCGTATGCGGCTACGCGCGGGCAGCGTGATTTCGCGTCGAGCATGCAGTTGGTCGCCGGTCGATACGACGTTCTCTGTGAGCCCAAGAGTGCGGAGAAGGCTCGCGACATGCTCGCGAAGTTGTCGATCTGATCTAGCGGCACATTACGGAATTGTCCCAATCCCCCCTCGAGTCCGTGTGGTTCGGTTACGTTTCTTCATGCGTAGAGCAGTAGGTCGACAAGGCTCTGGGCACGTAATCGAAAATACGGAGGCGGAAAGTGCCGAGACAACGTGGTCACAGGCGTGCACACGCAACCAGAATAGGGGTGTTGGCTGCAGCGACGCTTGTCGCCAGCCCGTTGCTGGCGGCTTGTGGGTCGTCGGACAGCAGCACACCCGTGCTGAGCTTCTATACCGCGGCGGATGGCGCCGAGCAGTATGCCGCCGCCTCGCAGGTGTGCTCGGACGCGTCGGGCGGTCGCTACACAGTGGAGCAGAGAACTCTCCCCAAGAGCGCGAACGATCAGCGCTTGCAGCTGGCGCGAAGACTGGCCGGCAACGACGATTCACTCGATCTCATGACGCTGGACGTCGTGTGGACCGCCGAATTCGCCGAGGCAGGTTGGGCTTTGCCAGTTCCCGAGGATCTCGCTGCCGAGTTGCGGGACGGACGGACTCTCGAAGGCCCCCTCGCCACGGCCGAGTGGGACGATCAGCTCTATGCCGTCCCACTGAACTCCAACACCCAGCTGCTGTGGTATCGCCCCGACCTCGTCCCCGGTGGTGAGCCACCGCAGACATGGGACGAGATGATCGACATGGCGGAGGAGAACGCGGCGCGGGGAGAACCGTCGAACATCGGCGTACAGGCCAAGCAGTACGAGGGTCTTATGGTGTGGTTCAACAGCCTCCTGGTGAGCGCCGGTGGGCAGGTTGTCGCCGATGACGGCACCACCGTCACCCTCAACGACACCCCCGAACACCGCGCCGCCACCGAGAAGACGCTCGAGATAATGAAGCGTGTCGCGTTGGCAGACGGTGCCGACTCCTCCGTCTCGCAAAGCGACGAGGGCACAGCGCGTCTCGGCATGGAAGCCGGTAACTCCGTCTTCCAGGTCAACTACCCGTTCGTTCTTCCCGGCCTGAAAGAGAATGCGGCAGTCGGTGCGGTGGAGTTCCTCGACCTGACCAATGTGCCTGCGGAAGAGCAGGATGCGGCCGTCGCCGAGGTGTTCCGTGACGCCCCGTACCCGGCGGTGTATCCCGACGAGTCGGCGAAGGTCACCATCGGTGGCTTCAACATCGGCGTCGCCAACACCACTCAGCACGAGGACCTCGCCTGGGAAGCGGTCCAGTGCCTCACCAACGAGGAGAACCAGCGCAACAATGCCGTCGACGGCGGTGTACCGCCCGTCTTGGCCTCGCTGTATCAGGATCCAGAATTCCAGGCCGTCTACCCGGCCTGGGAGGGCGTGCTCGAGTCCATCGAGAACGCCGCGGTTCGTCCGGTGTCGCCCGCGTACCAGAGCATCTCGATTCTCCTCACCGATGCGCTGAACCCACCTTCAGAGATCGACCCGGTGGCTGACGTGGACGTGCTCGCCGACCTTGTCACCCAGGCAGTCAACTCCGAAGGGCTGATTCCATGAGCGCACCGGCAACCGAGTCTTCGAGCGTGGACAAGCAGGCAGTTCTGAAGAACATCTCGGACGGCAAGAAGGCCGAACGCAAACTCGGCTTGATGTTGATCGCACCGGCGGCGTTCATGATGCTGGCCGTCACCGGTTATCCCATCGTCTACGCGTTCTGGTTGAGCCTGCAGAAGTACAACCTCGCTTTCCCCGAGGACCGCGAATTCGTCGGCTTGGAGAACTACGTCACTGTCCTATCGGACGGTTACTGGTGGACGGCATTCAGCGTTACTGCGGGCATCACCATCGTCTCGGTGATCATCGAGTTCGTACTCGGACTCGCGATCGCGCTCATCATGCACCGCACCATCTTCGGGCGAGGGCTCGTCCGCACCGTGGTGCTCATCCCGTACGGCATCGTGACTGTTGCCGCGGCCTACAGCTGGTACTACGCGTGGACGCCGGGTACCGGATATCTGGCCAATCTGCTTCCCGAGGGCACCGCGCCACTCACCGAGCAGTTGCCGTCACTGGCGATCATCGTGCTCGCCGAGGTATGGAAGACGACGCCGTTCATGGCGCTGCTGCTGCTCGCCGGGCTCGCACTTGTACCGGACGATCTGCTCAAGGCAGCGCAGGTGGACGGTGCGGGCGCGTGGACCAGGCTCATTCGCATCACCATTCCGCTGATGAAACCGGCCATCTTGGTCGCAGTGCTGTTCCGCACGCTCGACGCATTCCGCATCTTCGACAACATCTACGTGTTGACACGGGGTAGCAACAACACGGGGTCGGTGTCGATCCTCGGCTACAACAACCTGTTCGGCGCTTTCAATCTCGGACTCGGCTCGGCGATCAGCATCCTGATCTTCTTCTGCGTCGCCATCATCGCGTTCATGTTCATCAAGTTGTTCGGTGCGTCGGCACCGGGCTCGGACGACGGAGGCCGCAAGTAATGACGACCATAACGCCTCGGAAAAAGGTCGGCTGGACCGTCATCAACGTGCTCGTACTGCTGTACGCGCTCATCCCGCTGGCCTGGATCGTCAGCTTGTCGTTCAAGTCGACCGCCACCATCGCCGACGGCAATTTCATTCCGACGTCGATCACCTTCGACAACTACAAGGGGATCTTCTCCACCAGCCAGTTCACCTCTGCGCTGTTCAACTCGATCGGTATCGGCCTGATCACCACCTTCATTGCCGTGGTGATCGGAACGATGGCTGCCTACGCCGTGGCTCGGCTCGAGTTCCCGGGTAAGAAGGCGCTCATCGGGTCGGCGCTGCTCATCGCCATGTTCCCGCAGATCTCGCTGGTGACACCGCTGTTCGACATCGAGCGTGCACTCGGTCTCTTCGATACATGGCCGGGCCTGATCATCCCGTACATCACCTTCGCGTTGCCGCTGGCGATCTACACGCTCTCGGCGTTCTTTCGCGAGATCCCGTGGGAGCTCGAGAAGGCCGCGAAGATGGACGGCGCCACACCGGCACAGGCGTTTCGCAAGGTCATCGCGCCGCTGGCTGCCCCAGGCATCGTCACCGCGGCGATTCTGGTGTTCATCTTCGCGTGGAACGACCTGCTACTCGCCATCTCACTGACGGCAACGGAACGGTCGATCACCGCGCCCGCCGCGATCTCTCAGTTCACCGGTAGCTCGCAGTTCGAGGAGCCGACCGGGTCGATCGCTGCGGCCGCCGTCGTCATCACCATTCCGATCATCATCTTCGTACTCTTCTTTCAACGACGCATCGTGGCGGGCTTGACGTCCGGCGCAGTGAAGGGATAACCGTCATGGCCGAAATCGTTCTCGACAAAGTCACCAAGCTCTTCCCCGACGGCGCAGCCGCGGTGAGCGAAGTGGACATCACCATCGCCGACGGCGAGTTCATCATCCTCGTCGGACCGTCCGGATGCGGAAAGTCCACGACCCTCAACATGATTGCCGGTCTGGAGGACATCTCGTCCGGTGAACTGCGCATCGCCGGCGAACGCGTCAACGAACGCGCACCCAAGGACCGCGACATCGCGATGGTGTTCCAGTCCTATGCGCTCTACCCCCACATGACGGTGCGGCAGAACATCGCCTTCCCGTTGACGCTCGCGAAGTTGTCCAAAAGCGAGATCAACGAGAAGGTCGAGAACGCAGCGAAGATTCTGGATCTGACCCAGCACCTCGACCGCAAGCCGTCCAACCTGTCCGGCGGTCAGCGTCAACGTGTGGCGATGGGGCGCGCCATCGTTCGTACGCCCAAGGCCTTCCTGATGGATGAGCCGCTGTCCAATCTCGACGCCAAGCTTCGTGTTCAAACGCGCGCCGAGATCTCCCGGTTGCAGAAACGCCTCGGCACCACAACGGTGTACGTCACGCACGATCAGACCGAGGCCATGACGCTCGGCGATCGGGTCGTCGTGCTCCGCGGCGGGTTCGTGCAGCAGATCGGCTCGCCACAGGAACTCTACGAGAAGCCGCGAAACCTCTTCGTGGCCGGATTCATCGGATCGCCCTCGATGAACTTCGTACCCGGCACGTTGACTGCCGACGGCGTGGTCACCGAACTCGGCACGTTCACGTTGCCGCGCGAGCGCCGCGCGATGATTGCGCAGAAGAATCCAGGCAAGGACGTCGTCGTCGGTATTCGTCCCGAGCACTTCGAGGACGCCGCGCTCATCGATTCTTACCAGAAGATCAACGGTGCGACGTTCACCGCCAAGGTCGACGTCATGGAATCGATGGGCAGCGACAAGTACGTGTACTTCGAATCGAAGGGCGACAAGGTCCAGTCGGCCGAGCTCCAGGAGTTGGCAGCCGAGGCGGGTCTCGGTGACTCCGGCGGGGCTCAGGTGGTTGCACGCCTGGCCGCGGAGTCCGCAGCTGTCGAGGGCAGCACCGTCGAGCTGTGGTTGGACCCGGCGAAGATTTCGGTGTTCGACCAGTCGTCGGGCGCCAACCTCACCCTGTAGGCGGCTCCGCCGCATGTGAGCGGAAATACGTGTCCCACTATGTATTTCCGCTCACATGCGCGTAGCGCCTACCGTCGACAGCGTCACGATCACGCATGACACGGCGCCGAAGACGAACGCGACGGTGTACACGACCTCCTGCGGAATGGATGTTCCCGCGATCGTGTACGTGGCGAGCATGGTGGTGAGTACGGCACTGGCGATCGAGGTGCCGACGGTGCGGACGATGGAGTTGACGCTGTTGGCCACCCCGGTGTCGCTCGCCGATACCTCGGCCATCAGCAGGTTCGGAACGGCGGCGAACGCCAGGCTGACGAAGACGCTGACGGCGGCGGACGCCGTGATCACCTGCCACGTCGAATCTCGCGCCAGCGCGAAGAACACGAAGCCCGCGGTGCCCAGGCCCGAACCGCCGATGAGTACCGCGCGCGCTCCGAATCGATTGATCAGCCGCCCGGCAATCAGCGATGTCAGTGCGCCGAGCGCGGCGCCCGGTAGCAGGTAGACGAGGCTGGCGGAGAGCACATCGGCCGAGAATCCGTATCCGGCGATCTCACTTGGCGTCTGGACGAAGTAGGAGCAGGCGAGAAAGTTGAGGAACATGGCGATGCCGACGAAGAGCGTCGCGATGTTGGTCGCGAGAAGCGGGCCGTGGGTGAGCATGCGGGGGGCCACGAGCGGGACGGCGATTCGGTTCTGGGAGACCCACCACACCGTCAGGACGAAAAATCCGCCCACCGCGCATCCGAGGGTGGGCACGGACACCCAACCCCATGTGCGGCCCTGAGTGAGGGCGAGGAAGAGCAGCACCAGCGCGGTCCCGAGGAGAAACGCACCCAACCAGTCGACGCGGCCCCCTTCGACGCGCGGGCGCGCGGGTACCGCCACCCAGCACAACAGGATCGCCACTGCGAGGATGGCGACGGTCAGCCAGAACACGCGGTGGTAGTCCGCGCCGTCGCTGGTGAGCACGCCGGTCAGGATCAAGCCCAAGCCAGCGCCCACGCTGAGGGTTCCCGATACCACTGCCATCGAGCCGACGAGCTTGGTTCTCGGCATCTCGTCTCGCAGTAGGGCGAGCGAGATGGGGAAGAGGGCGTAGGAAACTCCCTGTAGCACTCGACCGGCGAGGAGCAGAGCAAGCGAGTCGGTTGCGGCGGCAATCAGCGACCCGATGAGTACGAGCGCCAGCACGGACAGCAGTACTTGACGCTTGCCGTGAAGATCGGCCAGCCTGCCGATGACCGGGGTGGCAACGACGGCTGCAAGCAGGTTGGCGGTGAGGACCCAGCCCGCCGCAGTGGTGCTGACGTCGAGTTGCTGGCCGATGGTGCCGATGATGGGAACGACCATGGTCTGCAGGACGGACACCGTCATCACGACGACACACAGGGTCGGCAGCAGAAGAGGGCCCGCGTGCGTGGTCGTGGTGGTGCGCGGCCAGGTCGACATGAGCGAAGCCTAGTGCGGTAGGTAGTTGCACAAACCATCCAGCCCCGTGTGCTACCTACCAGAGCTCAGGGCCGGTACTCGAGTGCTGAAGTCAGATGTCGATGTCCTCGTCCGGGTGACTCCGCAGGTGCAGCAGGCTGACAGCGAGCCCACCCCAAACCAGGACGAGCGAGATGATCATCATGACGATTGCTGTGGTGCTCATGCGTTGCCTTTCGAATCGGTCTCGGCGGGAAGCTCGTCCACCGATCCGCGCCACGGGAGGAAGGTGAGAACGATCGCGGCGATGACGACGAGCGCCTGTACGCCCCAACCGAACGTGACCACGAGGCCGGTCGGCAGACCTCCGTAGCCGTCGCCGATGCGCTGAACGATCTGGTCGATCAGCATGTAGGCCAGGACCACGGGTGTGATGACGCCGACGAAGACTCGCCACGCGATGCCGACCTTGAACGAGGAGACCTGGTTCAGGTGCTCTTGCAGATCTGACAGTCTGCGCAGGATAAGTCCCACGGTCACCAAGGCCACCAGTGCGACGCCGACGATGCCGATGTTGTTGGCGAAATTGTCGACGATGTCGAGGACGTTCAGGCCCGTGGCGGTGGGGAACAGCAGAAGGGAAAGGACCGCTGCGGAGCCGCCGACCGTGAGGACCGCCGCGCCGCGTGAAAGCCCGCTCTTTTCCTGCACGGCCGCGACGACGACCTGCACGATGCTGATCAGGGAGGTGAAGCCGGCGAACACCAGTGCGCCGAAGAATGCGACACCGAAAACCGGACCGCCCGGCATGGCGGAAATGATGGCGGGGAATGCGATGAAGGCCAGGCCGATTCCGCTTTCGACGACCTCGGCGACTGGGACGCCGGTGGCCTGGGCCATGTAACCGAGGACAGCGAACACTCCGATGCCGGCCAGGATCTCGAAGCTGCTGTTGGAGAATGCGACGACGAGACCGGAACCGGTCAGGTTGGTTCGGCGACCCAGGTACGAGGAGTACGTGATCATGATGCCGAAGGCGACCGACAGCGAGAAGAAGATCTGACCGTATGCCGCAATCCAGACCCCGCTGTCGGTCAACGCCGACCAGTTCGGGGTGAAGAAGGCGTCGAGACCCTGCCCGGCGCCGTCGAGGAACAGTGCGCGAACCACGAGAATCGCGAAGAGCACGATCAGCAGGGGCACAAAGTACTTCGTGACCGATCCGATGCCCTTCTGCACGCCGAAGGCAAGAATTGCGATGACGCCGATCCACACGAGCAACAGCGGTATGACCACGCCGGGTACGAAGTCGAGTCCGAATGTCGACTCGCCGTCCTGCTGCAGGAAGTCCGAGGCGAAGAAGCTCGCCGGATCATCGCCCCACGCCTCGGAGAAGGAGAAGATCGCGTATCGGGCGGCCCACGCGATGATCACCGCGTAGTACACAGCGATGACGAAGCAGATTCCTACCTGCCACCAACCGAGGGCCTCGGCGGGGCGGCTGAGGCGACGAAACGCCAGGGGCGGCGAGCCGCGGAACTTGTGTCCGATGGCGTAGTCGAGGAAGAGCAGCGGGATACCGGCGGACAGCAGAGCGATGAGATACGGGACGATGAACGCTCCGCCGCCGTTCTCGTACGCGATGTACGGGAACCGCCAGATGTTGCCGAGTCCGACCGCAGATCCGATCGCGGCCAGGATGAACACTGTCCGGCCCGACCACGCTTCACGTTGCGCGGGGACGGCCTGAGGCCTCTGTTCCACGGTGGGGCAACCCTTCTTCGGCTTGTCGCAGCGATGTCGCCGCAGAAGAAACCGTAGCGGTTACCGCTGCCCCGCACACACGGGACCGCAAATTCTTGCGTCGAAGAGATCGCTATTTCGAACGACGTGCACGTTCGCGGAGCTCGGAGACTATCTCGTCGTTCCAGACATGTTCACGCACAAGGCGATACCTCTCCCTGATCATCCACAGGTAGGCCTCGGCGTCCGTCTGACCTTCGAGAATGTCGGCGGCGCGAACCATGCGGACCACGGGCAGGAACTCCTCGCCGAACCATCGTCGTGCCACGGTCGCGCGGTCGACGAACTCGCCCATTTCCTGCATCAGCCGAAAGCCCCAGGCTTCGACGCTTTCGCTCAGGTCGGCGTACTCGTACGGGTCGGTGACGGTGACCGCGTCGCGTGCTTTGCCCACCAGTGGGACCCGTGAAAGGAAGATGCGTCGGTGATCCTTGATGAGCAGGTCACCGCGCCGGGTGATGCCCTCCGGGGAGATGCGGGTGATGATCTCGGTGACTACGGCGTCGATTGTCGTGCGGTGCATGGCGAACGCGATCGATACCCGGTGATGACCGTCGAGCACGAAGTGCATCGATCCGATTCGGTAGACCTGGATGGGCGGCATCGCCTCGCCGCGCCGCTGAGCCGCTGCGAGTCGCTGCCAACGCTCACGAATACGTGCCGATGTGGGGCGGAAGAATCGGTCGAAATCCCTTGTGCGGTCGACGCTGCCGACGATGGAGTCCACGCGGATGACCTGCACGCCCAGGTGTCGCTCGCCGACCTTACCCAGGGCGGCGACCACCTCGTCGAACGGAAGGATCGTGTTGACGTCGTCCGGTTGCCGGCGCAGCCACCCGACCAGCCGTGCGATATCCGCTCGGCGACGCTGACGGGTGAAGTCGTTCTCCGCATCGGCGACGGGGAACCCGGTGTCACGTGCCATGTCGTCGCCTCAGAATCGTCGGAGAGGTGGACTCGCGGGTGAGCGACGCCGGCTCGATCTCGAGGAGTGTGTACCCGACGGTGTTGACGACGACCGATCCGTGCAACTCGAGGTCGTCGGGGGTGCGGCCGTGCGGATGGATGTGTCCGTGCAGCAACAACTGTGGCCGCAGCGATCTGACCACGTCGTCGAGGCATTCGAAGCCGATGTGAGCCGGGTCGGTGTCGTCGCCGACGCCGAGCGGCGGGCTGTGCGTCAGCAGCACGTCGACGCTGCGGTATCCGCGCTGAAATTTCTCCTTCCAGCGATCGGAGCGCGTCAGCGTCCTGGCGCGCCGTCGCTGCTGACGTTGGGTCCACTGATTGGGTCCGCTGTTGTAGCGGATGGAACCACCGAGTCCGGCGATACGCAGTCCCGCGACGTCGACGATCTTGCGATCGGCGTTCACGGCTCCGACCGGACCCGGCCACGCGCTGGGAAGCCCTGCACGCATCCACCCCGCGCGGCCCGCCGAATAGCCGGTCAAATCGGCGTCATGATTGCCGGGAACGAAGACGCAGGGCGCGTCCAGCGCATCCGTCAGGTACTCGAGGTAGTCGAACGGAAGATCGCCCGCCCCGAGGATCAGATCGACATCGAGCGCGCGGACCTGGGAACTCCACAGGCTCTCGATCGTTTCATCGGCAACTGCTAGGACGGAGACCACGCAGTCGACGGTACTCACTTCCCGGCCCGGGCATGCGCCGAACGCATCGCCGACACAGCAGTGGTGTTGGATGGACACCGTGAGCGACAGTGACATCGACGGCGTTATTGCTCGGGTCCGCACACATCTGATCGCCGAGATCGGGGACGAGCACCCGACCCCCTTCTCCGTCACGTTTCTCGGCTTGGAGTCTCTGGACGTGCTGACGTTCTTTCCCCGACGCGACGAGTTCGTGCGGTTCGTCACCTTGGGTTGCTCCCGCCATCCGATGTCGGATCCCGGCGAGATGATCGCCGACGCCACCCGCGGGCCGCGGGCCGAGTTGATGCTCGTCACGCGTGTGTTCGACGGCATCGACCAGTCGTTTTTGCGGAACATCGCCAAACTGGCTGCCACTCCGTCGGTGGAGGGGGTGGTGCTTCAGCAGGACCTGCTGCTCGATCTGGGCGAGCCGCTGTGGGACGGAGCGCCGTTCACCGCGGTGCTGCTCGGTGCCGGCGAGCTCCCCGAGCTGCCGCTGCCGGAGCCGGCCGATCCGGTCCAGTTCTTCGAGGTCGTTCCCGTCACCGGCACCGAGGCAGCGTGGGTGCGGCTTCGAGGGGCGGATGCATTGCGTGAGGCGTGGGCCGAAGCGGGTATCGATATCCGCGATCCACAGCGCTCGGCAGTGAACCTCTAGAGCCAGTTGTTGCGGCGGAAGGTCGCGAACAGTCCGGTGCACACGGTCGCGACGCCGCCGACGACGTAGTAGTACCCATATGTCCAGTGCAGTTCCGGCATGTTGTCGAAGTTCATGCCGTAGATTCCGGCGACCATCGTCGGTACGGCGGCGATGGCGACCCACGCCGAGATCTTGCGCATGTCCATGTTCTGCTGCATCGTCACCCGGGCCAGCGCGGCGTCGACGAGCGAGCTGAGCACCTCGTCGAATTCGGCCACGCGTTCGGCGACGGTGGTGTGGTGGTCCTGTACGTCGCGCAGGTAGCGGCGGACCGCCTTCGGGATCGGCGCGTCGGCGTGTACGAGCTGGGTCAGGGGTGTGGACAGGGGAGTGACGGAGCGACGGAGTTCGACGACCTCACGTTTGAGCATGTAGATGTTCTCGATCGGCACCCGATGATGCGGCGAGAACACTTCCTCTTCCATGGCGTCGACATCGCGCTCGATCGACGAGGTCACGGTCAGGTACTCATCGACGACGTGGTCGGCGACGGCATGCAACACCGCCGACGGGCCCAGCGACAATCGCTCGGGGTTCTGCTCGAGCTGGCGCCGGACACCCGAGAGGCCCGAGTGCTCACCGTGGCGGACGGGGATGACGAAATCGTTGCCCAGGAAGAGCATGATCTCCCCGCTCTCGACGATCTCGTTGGCGGTGGTCACGGACTCGTGCTCGACGTAGCTGACGGTTCGGAGGACGAGGAAGGTGACATCGTCGTAGCGCTCGAGCTTCGGACGCTGATGCGCGTGGACGGCGTCCTCGACCATCAGCTCGTGCAGCCCGTAGCTCTCGGCGACGCCGTTCATCTGGCCCTCGTCGGGAGCGTGCAGGCCGAGCCAGACGAATCCTTCCCCGCGTCGACGGACTTCTTCGATGGCGGCCGAGTGGGTGTACTTGCCGGGGAGCCGAACTCCGTCGACGTAGATTCCGCAGTCGACGATCGCTCGGGCAGTGGGAACGGCGATGCGAGGGCTGATCTGCGCTACGCGATTCGACGGCCGCAGCGACGACAGTGACGGCCTCGGTGGCATGGACGGCACGATGCTCTCCTCCCGGTCGACAGCGCAACCGGCAATGTTACGCCAGCCGGACGAACACCTCGCGCGCGTCTGGCGGCGCTCGCCTGAGAGACTGACCGTCGTGCGCATCGACCTCCATACTCACTCGGCTGCGTCCGACGGCACCGATTCCCCGGCGGAGTTGGTGCGGGCAGCCGCCGAGAGCGGCCTCGACGTGGTGGCGCTGACCGACCACGACACCACCGCAGGGTGGGAGCAAGCGCTCGATGCCGCGCCGCGAGGACTGACAGTGGTGCGTGGCATGGAGATGTCCTGTGAGGGCCGCGGCGAGGACGGCTCGCCCGTGCCGGTGCATCTGTTGGCCTACCTTTTCGATCCCGAAGACAGCGCATTCGCGGAAGAACGTGCCCGTCTGCTTGCCGAGCGCACCGCCAGAATCCGTGCGATGGCCGAGCGGATCGCCGTCGACTACCCGCAGTTCGATCCCGACGCGATCATGGCCGCGACAGGGACGGCGGCGGGGCGGCCCCACCTTGCGCGAGCACTGGTCGACATCGGCGTGGTGACGAGCATCGCGCAGGCTTTCGAGGGGCCGCTGTCGACGCGGAGCCCCTACTACGTTGACAAGGTGGACACCCCCATCGAACGGGCCGTGGAGATGATCTCGGCGGCCGGGGGAGTGAGCGTCGTCGCGCATGTTCGGGCGCGGATGCGCGGACGCATCCTGGATCTGAATCAGGTGCGCGAACTCGCCGGCCGGCGTCCCGACGGTTCCGCCGGGCTCGGTGGGCTCGAGGTGTTCCACGCCGACCACGCACCCGAGGACATTCGCCCGCTCGCCGAGCTGGCTGAGGAACTCGATCTCGTCGTCACCGGGTCCTCGGACTACCACGGCGACAACAAGACCCTCTCGCTCGGCGAACACACAACCGATGTCGAGCAGTACGAGCGACTGCTCGCGCAGTCGTCCGGGCTCACCGTATGAACATGGACCTCCAGTGACTTTCGATGTGACGCTGTACGTGACCGTGCTGGTTACGTTGTTCGTCATCATGGACCCGCCGGGCGCGATCCCGGTGTTCCTTTCGCTGGTCGGACGCAAGAGCAAAGAGGAGCGCAACCGGGCTGCGTGGCAGGCACCCGCGGTATCGCTGACCGTCATCACCCTGTTCGCGATCGGTGGGCAGGCGATCCTGGGGTATCTGCACATCGGCATCCCCGCGCTGCAAGGCGCGGGTGGTCTCCTGCTGCTGATCATCGCGCTGTCGCTGCTGACTGGGCGGGGTGCAGGCGGCAGCGCTGAGGGCGAGGACGTCAATGTTGCACTCGTGCCGCTGGGAACACCGCTCATGGCCGGACCGGGTGCAATCGCCGCCGTGATCGTCTACGTCAGCCAGGCCGACGGGCGCGCCGGGTCACTGCTCGCCGTCGGAGCCGCCATCGTGACCATTCACCTGGTGCTCTTTCTCGTGCTCAGGTTCTCGACGGTGTTGATTCGGGTCCTGGGTCAGGGCGGCATCACACTGCTCGCCCGTATCGCCGGTCTACTGCTGGCTGCCATCGCAGTCCAGCTCATCGCCGATTCCGTCCGCGGATTCGTCACAGGAGGATGACAGTGTGCTTCGAGGTCTGAGTGGAGCCGTCACGGCAGGACTCGTCGTGCTGGCGTTGGTCGTGGCGGGTGCCCAGTACTTGGGCATCCAGCGGGATTTTCCGGGACCGGGAGCGGTGTCGGTGACAGCCCACATCGTCGCCGCGCTCGCCGCGCTCGTGGTTCAGCATTTTGCGGATCACCGTCGCCGAGTGGCGTCCGTGTCGGCTTCCCTGCTGGTGTTCGTCATCGCCGGTACCGTCCTGTGGACACAGTGGTGGGGGTGAGTCGGGCGTTTGCCAACGCCCGCGCCGCGGTGGCACACTTGATCGACTTCAAGCGTCCGGCGCTACAGCGTCACGCTCGACTGTGACGGCTCACCCGCCTCCCGTCATCCGGTTTTTCGGCCGAAGCAGCCACTAAGGGCGCTCGTCGAAACATCACCTTTTCTTGTTTCACCTGCCGTTCTTTTGTCGCCTCTGGGTTCAGTGGTACCGGCCGGGTGAATTGTGACCTAGGAGTTATACCGTGACGATTGTGACCGAAACGAGCAGCACCACCGCCGACCTGTCCGCCATCACCGACGAGGAGATCTTCCTCGGCCACGTCGGTGGCAAGCTCTCCGTCGAGCTCACCGCACCACTCGAGACTCAGCGTGACCTGTCGATTGCCTACACACCGGGCGTCGCGCAGGTCAGTCGGGCCATCGCACAGGACGCCTCGCTTGCCAAGCAGTACACGTGGACCGATCGGCTCGTCGCCGTCATCTCCGACGGCTCTGCCGTCCTCGGACTCGGCGACATCGGCCCGCGCGCCTCGCTGCCGGTGATGGAAGGCAAGGCGGCACTGTTCAAGAAATTCGCTGGACTCAACTCCATCCCGATCGTCCTCGAGACGCACGACGTGGACGAGATCGTCGAGACCATCGTGCGGTTGCGTCACAGCTTCGGCGCGGTCAATCTCGAGGACATCTCGGCGCCCCGATGCTTCGAGATCGAAAAGCGAGTCATCGACGCTCTCGACTGCCCGGTCATGCACGACGACCAACACGGCACGGCCATCGTCGTCCTCGCTGCACTCAACGGTGCGGCGAAGGTTCAGGGCCGCAGCACCTCGGATTTGAAGGTCGTCATCTCTGGAGCCGGCGCCGCGGGCGTCGCTTGTGCGAACATCCTTCTCGCGGCCGGGACAGCGGACGTAGTCCTGCTCGACTCGAAGGGCATCGTCTCTGCCGATCGCACCGACCTGAACAGCGTGAAGGTCGAGCTCGCGGGTCGCACCAATCCGCGCGGACTCTCCGGCGGCGCCGCAGAGGCACTGTCCGGAGCCGACGTCTTCCTCGGTGTGTCGGCCGGCCAGATCGCCGAGAGCTACATCGCCTCGATGGCCCCCGAGTCCATCGTCTTCGCATTGTCCAATCCGGACCCGGAAATTCACCCGGAGCGCGCAGCGCAGTATGCGTCGATCGTGGCCACGGGCCGCAGCGACTTCCCGAATCAGATCAACAATGTGCTCGCCTTCCCGGGCGTGTTCAAGGGCGCACTCGACGCCGGAGCACGCCGCATCACCGAAGGTATGAAACTCGCCGCTGCCGAGGCAATCCTCTCGGTTCTCGGCGACGAGCTGGCTGCGGACAAGATCGTGCCGAGCCCGCTCGACCCTCGCGTCGCCCCGGCCGTTGCGGACGCAGTTGCGGCAGCAGCGCGAGCCGAGGGCGTCGCGTAGGAACAGGTAGGAAACAGCACCCCGAATCGCCCCTATCCGGGTGCGATTCGGGGTGCCTTGCGGAATGGAGAGTGTGTGTTCGCCTCGCGTTGCAGGACGCTCGCCGGTCTAGCACTCGTGGCGACGGCACTGGCAGGATGCGGCGCCGAGGTGAACGAGAGAGCGACGGTGGTCGTCGGCTCCGGTGATGATGTGCGCGGAGAACTGCTCGCGCACATCTATGCCGGCGCCGTTCGGTCGGCCGGGGTCGATGTCGAGGTGACGCCCAACCTGGGCGACCGCGCTGAGTATCTCGGTGCACTCGACGCCGGTGTTCTCGCACTCGTTCCAGATGTGACCGGTGAGCTCCTGGCCACCTTCGACTCGCTGTCCGGCGCCACCGAGGCCGAGGATGTCTTCGTCGACCTGAACCGGTCGCTTCCCGAGGGCCTTGCCGTGGGTGATTACGCACTCGCCGAGGACCGGACGACGATAGCGGTGGCGTCTGCGGGGGAGTTCGCGTCCGCGACGTCTCTCAGCGATGTCGCAGGAGACTGCGGAAACATCGTCCTCGGAACCGTCGACGATGTTTCGGCGCCGGATCCGATCGACGTGGCCGCTCGCCTGGCAACCGGATACGGCTGTGAGGTCGAGGAATTCATGATCTACCCGGACGCCCGAGCGGCAATGGATGCGGTGGAGTCCGGTGCGGTGGGTGCGTTGGCCGTGCGGACCGCCTCGTTCGGACCGCTGGTGTCGGATCTGACGACCCTCGAAGACGACGAGTCGGTGTTCACCGCGCAGAACGTCGTACCGCTCCTGCGCGACGGCGCGCTGGGCGATGATGCGGTTTCTGCCCTCAGCGTGGTGGCGGGTGAACTGACGACAGCGGACCTCGCCGATATGATCGACGAGGTCCGCGGTGGTTCCGACTCAGGAGATGTCGCTGCGCGTTGGCTCGGCGACCGCACTCTGTGAGCTCGTGAGACGCTGAGCGAGAAAGGCGCCCATGTGCCGCACCGCATCGGCTGCTTCACGCAGGATCGATGCCTGCAGATGTGCGACGTGCCAAAGCTTTTCGTACTCGACGTATTCGAGTTCGACGCCGGAGGCAAGCAGCTTGTCCCGGAAGGTCACGATCTGTGAGTACAGCACCTCGGCTGTGCCCACATGCATCACGATCGGTGGTAGACCGGTCAGATCTCCCAGCAATGGCGCGTAGCCCTGATCCAGTGGATCACCGTCACCGAGGTAGGCCTCGGCGGCACTGTAGGACCACGCCGTGTTGACGACGATGTCCCGCGAAATTTTTGCATCGCGTGCACCAGGATCCACCCACGGGGAGATCAGTGCGAGCGCGGCCGGCGTCACTCCGTCGTCGACCAGGTGGCGTGCCGTCGCGACGCTCAGACCGCCGCCGGCCGAGTCGCCGGCGATCGCGATGCGATCGGCGGTGTACCCGTGCGACTTGACGAGTTCACGGAATGCGGCGACGGCATCGTTCAGACCCGCCGGGTACGGGTTTTCCGGGGCGAGTCGGTAGTCGAGGACGTAAACGGCACTGGACGATTCGCGTGCCAGATGGGCCGCCAGTGATCGGTGGGTGGCGATGGAACCGATCGTGAAGGCGCCGCCGTGTAGGTACAGCACCGCGGTGGACCGCTCGGTCGCGCCGACGGTGATGCGCTCAGCAGGTCGGCCGGCCAATGTCAGCTTCTGGCTGACGGCGCCGTCGGGCATGAACTGCAGTGGCGCCGCCAGATCGAGAATCCGGCGTTGAACCGTGGTGGGCAGCGTGGCCCACAGGGCGAACCGATAGAACGGCTTGAGTGCGGCTTCCACGATCGGAAGCGGGAGGTAGATGCTTTTCATGGCCTACTTCTTCTGCGGCATGGCGCGAGCGGCGACAAGGGCGATGATGCGCTGGTACTTCGAACCCGTCAGACGCTGGATGATGTCGAGGGCCACCGCATCGGAACCGATCAACACGCGGCCTTTGCCCTTCTCGACCCCCTTGAGGATGACCTTGGCGGCCTGATCCGGTGTCGTCTTGGCGAGCTTGGCGTCGAAGAACTTGGCGACCGATTGCTGGTCATAGTTCTCGGCGACCGTCGCGTTGCGGGCGATGGCGGTCTTGATGCCACCGGGATGCACGACGGTCATCTTGACCGGCGCCTTGGAGATCAGCAGTTCCATGCGCAGTGCCTCACTGAAGCCGCGAACTGCGAACTTCGCCGCGTTGTAGGCGGCCTGTGAAGGCATTGCGAGCAGACCGAAGAGGCTCGAGATGTTGACGATGTGGCCGTCGCCGGATTCCTGGAGGTGAGGCAGGAATGCCTTGGTGCCGTTGACCACTCCCCAGAAGTCGACGTCGATGATCTTCTCGATGTCCTTGAAGGAGGTGGCGTCGACGTCGCCGTGGTACGCGATGCCCGCGTTGTTGTAGATCTGGTTGACCTTGCCGAAACGTGCCTTGACCGTCTCGGCGTAGTCGAGGACGGTCTCGCGCTGAGCGACGTCGAGGAACTGTGATTCGACCTCCGCGCCGAGGGCCTGCGCCTGACGCACGGTCTCGGCGAGTCCGTTGACGTCGACATCGGACAGGGCGAGCTTCGCTCCACGCTCGGCCAGGTTTACCGCGAGCGCGCGACCGATGCCCGAGCCGGCGCCGGTGATGACGGCGACCTTGCCCGAAAATGCGTTTGATGCCTTCGATGTCACTTGGCCACGACCTTGCTGTTGGAGTCGGCATTTGCTGAGTTGAGGCTGCTCGAGAGATCGGACGCAGCGACGCTACGGTACGCCGCGAGGTCGAACTTCTTGGTCATATTTCGGAATCGGAACGTGAAGTCCGGCCACAGTGTGGTGTTGTTGCCGTGCTTGTCGAGGTACCAGCTGGCGCAGCCGCCGTTCATCCAGACGCTGTTCGCCATCCGATCCTGGAGGTCGGCGTTGTAGTCGTCCTGCACGTCCTTGCGAACCTCGATGACACCGATGTCGTGCTTGTCGATGGTGTCGAGTGCGTCGATGACGTAGTTGAGCTGTGACTCGATCATGAAGACCATGGATGTGTGGCCGAGGCCCGTGTTGGGGCCGACCAGGAAGAACATGTTGGGGAAGTTCGCGACCGCGGCGCCCTTGTAGCCCTGCTGTCCCTCCTCGTCGAAGACCTGCGCGAGAGTCTTTCCCTCCCTACCGTAAATGCCCTGGTACGCGGGGGAGTCGGTGACGTGGAAGCCGGTGGCGACTACGAGCGAATCGATCTCGCGTTCGGTGCCATCGGCGCTCACGATCGAGTGTGCCTTGATCTCGGCGATGCCGTCGGTCACGAGCTCGACATCCGGACGATCCAGCGCGGGGTAGTAAGCGTTGGAGATGAGCATGCGCTTGCAGCCGATCCGGAAGTTCGGCGTGACCTTCTTGCGAAGCGCCTTGTCCTTGATGCCGGTGCTGATCTGTCTGCGAGCCATGATCTCGAGAGCTTTCATGAGCTTCGGGTTCTTGGCGAGACCGACGACCTGGGTCTCGCGCGCCAAGTAGATCGCACTGCGTGAGAGGCGCTGGAATCCGGGGATGTACTTGAACGCGAGCTTCTCGATGCTGGTGTACTCGCGGTCGAAGCGGGGCAGGATCCACGGTGCGGTGCGCTGATAGACGTCGAGGTGCTCCACCTCGTCCGCGATGGTGGGCACGATCTGGATCGCCGAGGCGCCCGTGCCGATGACGGCGACGCGCTTGTCCTTCAGTGACACGTCGTGGTTCCACTGCGCGGAGTGGAAGACGTCGCCCTGGAAGCTCTCGATGCCCTTGATGGGCGGCAGGTTGGGCTCGCAGAGTGCGCCGACAGCGGTGACGACGATCTTGGCGGTGTACGTGCCGGTGCTGGCCACGATGTCCCAGCGGTGGGTGTCCTCGTTCCAGGTCGCCGAGGTGACGTCGGAGTTGAACACGTGCTTGTCCATCACCTTGTACTTGCGGGCGACCGAGGCGATGTACTTCTGAATCTCGGGCTGCGCGGAGAACGACCGTGTCCAGTCGGGGTTGAGCGCGAACGAGTACGAGTACAGGTGCGAGGGGACGTCGCAGGCCGCACCCGGGTACGTGTTGTCACGCCACGTGCCGCCGACGTCACTGCCGCGCTCGAGCACCAGGAAGTTGGTCTTGCCCTGCTGGGTCAGCTTGATCGCGGCGCCCAGTCCGGCGAAACCGCTGCCGATGATGATGGTGTCGACCTGTCGCGGTGCTGTCACGCGCTCCGGAGTATCTGTTACGGAAAGACTCATGTAGATGAGAGTAGGAGCTTACTGAGCGCTAGTCAATAGCTGTTGACTACTATTCAGTAGAGTGATTTCATGGCCGATGTGAACAACGGAGTAGCCAAGCGCACGCGCATGAGCCCCGAGGAGCGACGTGCGCAGCTGATCGCCCTCGGAACGCAAATGCTGGCCGACCGGCCCCTCGAGCAGGTTTCGGTCGAGGACATCGCAGACCAGGCGGGTGTTTCGCGGGGGCTGCTGTTCCACTATTTCTCCTCGAAGCAGGACTTCCACCTCGCCATCGTTCGTGAGGCCAGTAGGACCATGCTCGACCGCACCGCGCCCGAGAGCAATCTCGATCCCTTCGACATTCTGCACGCTTCCATCGCGAATTATGTCGATTACGTCACCGAGAACCGAGACACATTCATCTCCCTTCTGCGCGGATCTGCATCCGGGGACCCCGACATGCGCGAGGTCTTCGAACAGACCCGGACGACGATGGCCGATCGAACCGTGTCCGACCTGCACAAGCTCGGGATCGAGACGAACGCAACTACCGAGCTCGCGGTGCGCGGCTGGATCGCCTTCGTGGAGGAGGCCACCATCTCGTGGCTGCGCGATCCGCGCGTCAGCCGCGACGAGCTGATCGAACTGAATGTCAACGCGTTGCCCGCCGTCACCCTGGCCCGCCCTCCTCGCGCATGAATGGACCATCGCAACCTCTAGTCGGCATGAATGGAACATTGATGCGATCGCTGGCCATCCGAACAGCGCGCTGCAACGTCCTGCTGGGTTCCTCTACTGGTTCAGCAGGATGAACTGTGTGACCGCCTGATCGGCAGTTGCGGCAATCGCGTCGGCGGTCGGCGCGGGTTCGCCCAGCAATACACGGATCTGGGTGTCTCTGATCGTCAATCCGTAGAAGGCGCAGAAGGCGTCGGCAGGATCTGGCACGTTCAGAATTCCGCGCGTGTGGAGTTCCGCGAAAAATGCTTCCACTCGTGGTCCGACGCGGTACCGCCCCGAGGCAAGCAGCCGCTGCGCAAGTTCGGGAGAAGTTGCTGCGGCGCGGTTCAGTTCGATAGATACCCGCCCCGTCAGCAGGGTCAGCAGTCCGCGAGCGAAGGAGCCGAGGAGTTCGCGGACACGGTCGAGGTCGTCCAGGTCGCCGTGATCGAAGAGCTCGGAAATTGCGGCCATCGAATGGTCTGCATTCGCCTTGATCAACGCGCCGAGCAACTCGTCTCGTCCGCCGAACCAGGCGTAGAGCGTCTCCTTCGAGGCGCCTGCGCGCGCTGCCACTGCGGCCATCGTGAGGCCCTGCGTGCCGACTTCGACGAGCTCGGCGGCGGCTGCGGACAGGATCTCAGCGCGTCGCGCATCGCGTTCGCGAGTGGGTAGCCGTCCACGCCGTGGGGAAGTCGTCACTTGACAAGCGTACTAGGCCGTACGGATACTTATCCGTACGGCTGGGTTCGGTTACCTGCAAGGGAGTACTCGTGATGGAGCGTTCAGGCTTTCGAACCATCTACTGGCTGGTGGTTGCCGTCGCGGTGCTGTTGACCGCCGCGATATTCGGGTTCTTTTATGCGTGGGTTTGCTCGACCATGTGGGGACTTGGGAACGCTGACCCTCGCGTCGCGATCGCGGCGATGCAGGCGATGAACGAATCGGTACGCAATGCTGTGTTCTTTCCGGCGTTCTTTCTCACGCCGGTCGCATTGGCGTTGGCTGCTCTGCTGTCCCGCAGGCTAGGCCTGCACGCGAGTTCGCGGTTTTTCTTTGCGGCTGCCATGGTCTACCTGTTCGGCGGGTTGCTGCTCACAGTGACAGTCAACGTGCCTATGAACGAGGACCTCGCAGTCGTTGCAGTGCCACAGGACGTGGCCGATGCCGAACAGATCTGGAGCAACTACTCCGGAAAGTGGCAGCTCTGGAACGCGGTGCGGATGACAGCGTCAGGTACGGCACTGCTACTCGCGTTCGGTGGTGTCCGTGCTGCAGCGGCGTCGTCGATCAGGCGCGAATCGCATGCCTGAGCGAGCGTCCCACAAACGTCGAATGGCGCATCCGATCACCAGTAGGTGACCGGATGCGCCATTCGCTCTGGAACGGACGGTAGATCTACTCGCCGACTCCCGAGAACGCTTCGTCGATGATCTCGAGCTGCTCGACGGCGTGCACCTTGCTCGATCCCGACGACGGTGCCGACATGGCGCGACGCGAGACCCGCTTAATTCCGCTCAGCACCTCCGGCATCAGTTCCGGGAAGGCCAGACCGAAGAACGGCCACGCACCCTGGTTCGCCGGCTCCTCCTGAACCCAACGGAACTCGGTGGCGTTCGGGTAGCTCCTGACCGCCTCGGTGATCCGACGGGTCGGAACCGGGTAGAGCTGCTCGATACGGACGATAGCCACGTCCTCACGGTTGTCCTTTTGCTTGCGAGCGAGCAACTCGTAGTAGAGCTTGCCGCTCACCATGAGCACGCGCTTGACCTTGCTGCGATCTCCTGTTCCGGAGTCGTAGGTCGGCTCGTCGAACACCGAGTGGAACTTGCTGTCGGTGAAGTCCTCGATGTTGGACACCGCGGCCTTGTTGCGCAGCATCGACTTCGGCGTGAAGACGACCAGCGGACGACGGATACCGTCCCGTGCGTGGCGACGCAGCAGGTGGAAGTAGTTCGCCGGAGTCGATGGAACGGCGACGGTCATGGAGCCCTCGGCGCACAGCGTCAGGAAGCGCTCGATACGGCCGGACGTGTGGTCCGGACCCTGGCCCTCGTGGCCGTGCGGCAGCAGCAGTACGACGTCGGAGAGCTGGCCCCACTTGGCCTCACCGGAGGAGATGAACTCGTCGATGATGGACTGCGCGCCGTTGACGAAGTCGCCGAACTGCGCTTCCCAGAGCACGAGTGCATCGGGGTTGCCCACGGAGTAGCCGTATTCGAAGCCGACGGCCGCGAACTCGCTGAGAGCGGAGTCGTAGACCATGAACTTGCCGGGCTTCGCGCTCCCGATGTTGTGCAGCGGGGTGTACTCGGCGCCGGTCTTGCGGTCGATGATGACCGAGTGGCGCTGGGTGAACGTCCCGCGCCGGGTGTCCTGGCCCGAGAAACGCACGTTGCGTCCCTCGTCCACGAGCGACCCGAGAGCGAGTAGTTCGCCGAACGCCCAGTCGACCTTGCCCTCGTACGCCATCTCGCGACGCTTCTCGAGGACCGGCTTGACCCGCGGGTGCACGGTGAAGTCTTCCGGTACTTCGAGGTGGGCGTCGCCGATGCGATGCAGGACCGACTTGTCGACGGCGGTGGTGAGCTTGGCAGGCAACGGCTGGTCGAGCTCGACCGACTCGCTGGGCTCCGGGTTGTACTTCTCGAGCTCACGGACCTCGTTGAACACGCGCTCGAGCTGGCCCTGGTAGTCGCGCAGGGCGTCCTCGGCCTCTTTGAGCGAGATGTCGCCGCGGCCGATGAGCGATTCGGTGTAGCTCTTGCGAACACTCCGCTTGGTGTCGATGAGGTCGTACATCGCCGGCTGCGTCATCGACGGGTCGTCGCCCTCATTGTGTCCACGCCTGCGGTAGCAGATCATGTCGATGATGACGTCCTTGTTGAACTTCTGGCGGAAGTCGACGGCGAGCTGCGCGACGCGAACGCATGCCTCGGGGTCGTCGCCGTTGACGTGGAAGATCGGCGCGCCGATCATCTTCGCCACATCGGTGCAGTACTCGGACGAACGGGAATGCTCGGGTGCGGTGGTGAAGCCGACCTGATTGTTGACCACGATGTGCACGGTGCCGCCGGTGCGGTAGCCGCGCAGTTGGGCGAGGTTCAGAGTTTCCGCGACCACACCCTGGCCGGCGAACGCGGCATCGCCGTGCAGCATCAACGGCAGGACGGAGAAACCGCCCGGACCGGCGCCCTTGTCGAGCAGATCCTGCTTCGCGCGAACGAGGCCTTCGAGGACCGGGTCCACGGCTTCGAGGTGCGAGGGGTTCGCGGTGAGCGAGACGGAGATGTCGTTCTCACCGAACATCTGGATGTACGTGCCCTCGGCGCCGAGGTGGTACTTCACGTCTCCGGAGCCGTGTGCGGCTGCCGGATTCATGTTGCCCTCGAACTCGGTGAAGATCTTCGAGTAAGGCTTGCCGACGATGTTCGCCAACACGTTCAGACGCCCGCGGTGCGGCATGCCGATGACGACCTCGTCGAGTGCATGCTCGGCGCTCTGATCGATGACGGCATCCATCATCGGAATCACGGACTCGGCACCTTCGAGCGAGAAGCGCTTCTGCCCGACGTACTTGGTCTGCAGGAACGTCTCGAACGCCTCCGCAGCATTGAGCTTGCTCAGGATGTACTTCTGCTGGGCCACGGTGGGCTTGACGTGCTTCGTTTCGACGCGGTCCTGCAGCCACGCGACCTGATCGGTCTCGAGGATGTGGGTGTACTCCACGCCGACGTGGCGGCAGTACGAATCCCGCAGAACACTGAGCACGTCCCGCAGACGCATCTTGTCCTCGCCGTGGAATCCGCCGACTTTGAACTCGCGGTCGAGGTCCCACAGCGTCAGATCGTGACTGATGACGTCGAGATCCGGGTGCATCCGGAACTTGTCCTTGGTGAACTGCAACGGATCCGTGTCGGCCATGAGGTGGCCACGGTTGCGATACGCGGCAATCAGTTCCAGCACACGAGTGTTCTTGTCGACGGTGCCCTCGGGCAGATCCTTGCGCCACCGGATCGGCTCGTACGGGATCCGCATCGAGTGGAAAATCTCGTCGTAGAACTCGTCGCTGATCAGAAGGTTGTGGATGGTCCGGAGGAAGTCACCGGACTCCGCGCCCTGAATGATGCGGTGATCGTAGGTCGAGGTCAGCGTCATGAGCTTGCCGACGCCCAAGTCCGCGAGTCGCTCGTCGCTCGAGCCCTGGAATTCGGCCGGGTATTCCATGGCGCCCGCGCCGATGATTGCACCCTGGCCCTTCATCAACCGCGGAACCGAATGCACGGTGCCGATGCCGCCGGGGTTGGTGAGCGAGAGGGTGACGCCCTGGAAGTCCTCGCCGGTGAGCTTGCCCTCACGGGCACGACGAACGATGTCCTCGTAGGCGTTGTAGAACTGCGTGAACGAGTGATTCTGCGTGTTCTTGATCGCGGCGACGACGAGAGTGCGGTTGCCGTCCTTGCCCTTCAGGTCGATCGCCAGGCCGAGGTTGGTCGAGGCAGGGGTGACAGAGTTGGGCTTTCCGTCGATCTCGGCGAAGTGGCAGTTCATGTTGGGGAACGCCTTGACGGCCTGCACGATCGCATAGCCGAGAAGGTGAGTGAACGAGATCTTGCCGCCGCGTGTGCGCGCGAGGTGGTTGTTGATGACGAGACGGTTGTCCACCATCAGCTTCGCCGGGATTGCTCGAACGCTTGTCGCGGTCGGAATCTGCAACGAGAGCGACATGTTCTTGGCGACGGCAGCAGCAGCGCCACGCAGAACCTTGGTCGACTCCTCACCACTGGACTCGGCGGCCGGCTTCGAGATGTCGGGGGCAGGTTTCGTGCCTGCCGCCTTGGACGTCGCTGGTCTCGACGTCGGTGCTGGCTTCTTCGCGGCCGGCTCGGGACTCGCCGATGCAGAAGGCGTCGTCCGAGGAGTGTCTGCCTTCGACTCGGTCGACTTGGGTGCTTCTGATTTTGGCGCTGGGGACTTGGGCGCGGGTGACTCGGGTGCTGCGGGCTTGCCGTTGCCGTTACTTCCGTTCGGAGTCGACGCTGTCCCGTCGCTTACCGGCGCGTCCGGATCGTAGTCGGTGAGGAACTCGTGCCAGCTGGCATCAACCGATGAGGGGTCGTCCTTGAATCGCTGATACATCTCGTCGACCAGCCATTGGTTCTGTCCGAATTGGGTAGTAGAGCTGCTGCTCACGGCAGTAGTTCGCCTCGATTCTTCTCTTCGTTCCCTTTACACACGCGCGTACATATCCAGGCTAGACCTCATCCGGGTATCACGAACGGCCGGGACGTGGCTGTGATATGTACTCACGAGTAACTTTCAGCTTCGTTCCTGACTACTCCTGTATTCATCGGATTATTCCCGCCGCGCGTTTCGGCCGCATCCCACAACCGGGTGTAATAGCCACCGCGGGCGCGCAGTTCGGTATGCGTTCCGGTCTCCACGATCCGTCCACCGTCGACGACGACTACCAGATCCGCGCGGGCAGCGGTGGCCAGTCGATGGGCTACGACCACCGAAGTTCTCTTGCGCAACACCTTCTCGCTCGCCGCGAGAACGGTGCGCTCAGTCGCAGGGTCGAGGGTTGCGGTGGCCTCGTCGAGCAGCAGTAGATCCGGGTCGACCAACTCGGCTCTGGCCAGAGCGATCAACTGCCGCTGGCCCGCGGACAGACCCTGCCCGCGTTCGCCCACCGGCGCTCGCATACCTCCCCGAAGTGCAGCGATGGTCTCCAGGGCCCCGACGGCGCGGGCCGCGGCCTCGATCTCCGCGCGGGTAGCGTCGGGTTTGCCGAAGGCGATGTTGCTCGCGACATCGCCGGTGAACAGGTGCGCTTCCTGGGGGACGACGCCGAGCCGATGCCGGTAGTCGGGCAGGTGATATTCACGCAGATCCGTGCCACCGACGCGCACACTTCCGGACGTCGGATCGTAGAAACGCGCCAGCAATTTGATGACGGTCGACTTGCCGGCGCCGGTTTGTCCGACCAGGGCGACGGTGGTCCCGTGCTCGATTGTGAGATTGACCTCACTGAGCGCCTCGGTAGACGATCCGGCGTAGCGGAACCCGACATCGGCGAATTCGATGTCGGTTCGAAGGCGCCCGTCGCGGAAGGGCGTGCCGACGGAGGCTGTCCCCACAGTGTTCTGTGCCGTCTCGATCGAGCTCGGGGTGCGCAGCAAATCGCCGATTCGGCGTACTCCCACGCTGGCCTGCTGGTATCCGTCGAAGACCTGTGAAAGCTGTTGGATGGGACCGAACAGCAAACCGAGATACAGGACGAATGCGATGAGCGTGCCGGTCGTTGTCGTCCCCGAAGCCACCTGGTTCGCTCCCACGAACACCACGAGTGCGAGCGCGAGGTCCGACAGCAGGGTGATGAACGGGAAGTACAGCGAGATCGCTTTCTGTGACCGCATACGGCTGACGCGATAATGCTCGGCGCGCTCGGCGAACCGGTTGGCTGCGAACTCCTCGCGTCGGTAGGCCTGTGCCGACCGCAGCCCGGCAATGTTCTCCCGAAAGTCGGCGTTGACGGCCGAGATGCGTTCCCTGGAGGTCGAGTACGCGGCGGCGGACACACGGCGAAAGAACACTGTGGCCACCACGAGCACTGGGACCACCGCGAGCGCGACCAGCCCGAGCGAGAAATCCGTGACGAGCAGCGCGGCCGCGATACCGAACACCATCAGCAGGCTGACCACTGCCGTGGAGGCGCCGGTCTGGATGAACGAGGAGAGGGCGTCCACGTCTGTGGTCATGCGCGTCATGATTCGGCCGGACAGCTCACGCTCGTAGTAGTCGAGGCCCAGACGTTGGATGTGTGCGTAGCTGCGGACGCGTAGCCCGAACAACACGCGTTCGCCTGCGCGGGCCGTGATGGTGGTGGTGGCTGCGATGACAAACCAGGTTGCTGTAGCCAGCGCCACCCCGATCGCGGTCGCGGTCCACAGTGCTCCCCGGTCACCACGCCCGACACCGTCGTCGACGGCGAAACGAACGATGGACGGGAAGGCGATCCCTGCGAGCGAGTCCAGTGCGAGCAGCGCAACAGCGACAACGAGCAGTGTTCGCACCGGCGAGAGGAGGCGGGACAGGCGAAAGTGCGGGTCGGGGGCTCGAACGTCGGCACCGGATGTTCGAGGATCCTCGGTGGCAGGGGGGAGGGCGACGACCGAGGCCCGCAGTTGCGGTGTCGAGGCGAGGTTGCCGACGGCGCCGGAGGCAGGTCCCCGGCCAGTGGGTGTGCTCGAGTGAACGGCCCGGTGCTCGGCGGTGGACGTGCCCGTGGCGGTACCCGTGTCGAAGTTGGTGTCGGGCCACAGCACACCCGACGAGGGTGGACGGGCGGCGTCCTGCCCTGGCGTGGCAACGACCGCGGGCCGGCTGTGTGCAGCTGGATCGCTGCCGGAGAGCAGCTCACGAAACAGCGGGCAGCGTTCGTCGAGATCGTCGACGGTTCCGGTGTCGATGATCCTTCCGCCGTCGAGCACGGCGACTCGGTCGGCGAGGGTGAGGGTGGAGCGTCGATGGGCGAGGATCACGGTGGTTCGGTCGCGCAGAGAACGGAGCGCGTCGAAGATCTTCGCCTCTGTAGTGGCGTCGACAGCGGATGTGGCGTCGTCGAGGACGAGGACGCGAGGATCGGTCAGCAGAGCGCGTGCAAGAGCAATGCGTTGACGCTGGCCACCGGAGAGCGTGAGTCCCCGCTCGCCCACGACGGAGTCGTATCCCTCGGGCAGTGCCTCGATGAAATCGGCTGCCTCGGCCAGCGCCGCGGCGCGCTGAATCTCCTCTGCGGTGGCGTCGGGCCGCCCGAGGGCGATATTGGCCGCGATGGTGTCGGAGAAGAGGAACGGCTCGTCGAACACGAGGCCCACGGCCTCGCGTAGTTGTGACGCGGAAACACGATCGACGTCGAATCGCTCACCGGCGCAGGTGAGCGCGACCGAACCCGAGTGTGGGCTGTAGAACCGGGGCAGTAGCAGCGACAAGGCTGTCTTGCCTGCCCCCGCATGTCCGACGATTGCGACGGTTTCTCCGGGCATGACGGTGAGGTCGAAGGATCTGAGGACATCCCGGTCGGGTTCGAATCCGAAGGTGACCGCTGAGAGGTCGAGTCCGAGCGGCCCGTCCGGTAGATCCGTCGGGTGCTCCGGTTCGGGCACCGAGGGCTCGGTGTCGATGACGTCGTAGACGCGTTCGACCGCCGCACGCGAGAGCTGCGCCATGATGACTACGGACGACAGGGTGCGAGTCACGGCGGAGAGCGTGGCGACGTACGTGGCGAAGGCGAGGAACGTGCCGACCGTAATACTGCCCTGCAAAGCCAGATAGCCGCCGAGCGCGATCACTCCGACCAGCCCGAGCTGAGGTATCACTGCCATCGAGGGGGCGAACTTCGCATTGATCTTCGTCGATCGCATTCGCTCGGCGAACAGTCGGCGTCCGAGCGCCTCCAAGCGATCCACCATGCGTTCTTCCTGGCCGAACCCCTTGACGACGCGGACGCCGGTAACCGTCTCCTCGACGTGCTGCGCGAGGTCGGATGCCCGCTGCTGGGCGGACCAGGTGGCTGCATAGAGCGTGGGCCGCAGCCGGTACACCACGAAGGACACTGCCGGAACGATGAGCAGTGCGACGACGGTGAGCAGCGGAGACAGGTAGGCCATCACACCGAGTGCCAGTACGAACTGCACGAGTGCGCCCGCGGACAACGGAACCATGGCGAGCAAACCCTGCACGAGCTGGAGGTCGGTGATGGATCGGGAGACGACCTGGCCGGTCCTGATCTCGTCCTGTTTACGGCCGTCGAGGCGCTGCAAGGAGGCGAGAAGCGCGAGCCGCAGGTCGTGTTGGACGTCGATGGACAATCGTCCCGCTAGGAGGCGTCTACCGAACTGGCAACCGAATCGGACCACACCTAGTCCGGCAATGGTCAGGGCCACGGCCGTTATCGCGCTGTTCTCGCCCGCAGCCGCGTCGTCGATAGCCACGCGAGTGAGAAGGGGAAACGAGATGTCGATCGCAGCGGCGATCAGCGTGACCGCCAACGCGCCTGTCATCGTTGCGCGGTGCAGCCAGCACTGTGCCAGGAGTCGGCGAATCCAGCCGACCTGATCGCTACCGTTTCTCACCATCGCGTGTGAACGGTAGTCCGACCCACCGACACTCGGATTTCAGTCGATATCGCGTTCGCGGGTGCGGTACCAGCCCGCTGCGAGGGCCCCGAGAGCCCACAGTGTCAACCCGATCGGTGCCCACGGCCACACCGGCAAGAGCTCGGGGTCGTCGAAGGAACCCGCGCCGATGACCGAGATGGTCAACGTCGACGGCGTAAGCTGCCAAACACCGTCGATCCCGAGCCCGGACAGGATCGCGACCACGATCATCTCGCCTACCGGGAACCACGCGACGATCGCGATCGACGGCCACGTCGGCGACCCGAACAGCAGGCCCAGCCCCGAGCCGATCAGCGACCACAGCATCACCGCGAAGAGACCGGCGGCAACACTGGCCACGATGTCTCCGGACAACGCGAATCGGCCACCGGTGAACAACAGCAGGCCGATGATGCTGAAGCTCGCCACGACCAGCCCATATCCCAGCGCGAACAGTGCGGTGACACCGACCTTCGCGGCGATGACGCGATCTCGGCCGGCGGCGGTGAGGAACGACGTCGTGATGGTGTCGTGCCGGAATTCCGTACCGACGTTGACCGCGGAGAACACCGCAGCGAAGATCATCGCCGACACGAGCGCCGCGACGAGCCCTGCCACGATGATGCCGTCGACTTCTCCGCCGTAGATCTCGTCTGTCGTGGTCGCGACCGCCGACGAGATGGCGCTGGCGCAGACGCCGACCAGCACGGGTGGGATCGCCAGAGCCCACCAGAATTTGAGTGTGGTGACCTTGCGGATTTCGGCGGTGAGCAGCGTCGTCATCGTCGATCTCCGTTCCAGGGGGATTCGGCAGGAGCAGGAGCATGCCCCTGCGGCGGTCCGTATCCAGATGGGGGACCGTAGCCAGGCGGTGGACCGTAGCCCGGTGTGGGACCGTAGCCAGGTGGTGGACCGTAGCCAGATGGGGGACCGTAGCCCGGTGGTGGACCGTAGCCCGGTGGCGGGCCGTGCGGAGTGGGCAGGGCTGCGTACTGGCCTGCCGTCATGGACAGGAAGACCTGTTCGAGATCGACGTGCTCGTAGGTCGTCCCGAACACCGTGAGACCCGCTTCGCCCGCTACGCGGGCGATGAACTCGCCGTCACTACCCGCGACACCGAGTCGGCCGTCGGGCAGCAGTTGAGAGTTGGTGACGCCGTTCGACGCCAGGGCCAGGGCGAGAGCGGCCGGATCGGAGACCGTGACGAGGATGCGGCTGGGCCGGGAGGCACGCAGTTGCTCGATGCTGCCCTGATACACCAGACGTCCGCCGCTGACGATCACGAGGCTGTTCACCGTCGCCTCCACCTCGCGCAGAAGGTGGCTCGAGATCAACACGGTTCTACCGCCTGCCGCGTACGACTTGAGGAAGTCGCGGAGCCAGGCGATGCCCTCCGGGTCGAGTCCGTTGGCCGGCTCGTCGAGCACGAGGATCTCGGGGTCACCCAGCAGCGCGGTGGCCAGCGCGAGACGCTGTCGCATGCCGAGCGAGAACCCGCCGACGGTGCGTCCACCGACATCGCTGAGACCCACCACGCGCAGGACGTCCTCGGCGCGGGTATCCGGTACACCGATCGCGGCAGTGAAGATGCGGAGATGGCCGAGCGCCGTGCGCTTGGGATGCAAACTGCGCGAGTCGAGAACCGCGCCGACCACACGGGCCGGGTGGCTCAGGCGAGAGAACGGCGCCCCGGCCACCAACCCGGCCCCGGCCGTCGGCCTGATCAGTCCGAGAAGCATCCGCAGCGTGGTCGTCTTGCCCGAGCCGTTTGGCCCGAGAAATCCGGTGATGGATCCACGCGGAACCACGAAACTGAGATCGGAGACCGCCAAGACCGTCCCGAACTGCTTCGTGAGGCCGTGGGCTTCGAGCGCGCTGTGACCGAAGCCGTGTACATCGAGACCCTGGCTCATCTGTCTTTTCCCCCGACCGTAGAAGTCAGCTGCCGAGCCGAGGACGGTCTCGGCCCGCCAGAGAGAGTACGGGTTCGCGAGAGAGTGCGGTCGAGTAGCTCAGCCGAACAGGGCTGCGGCGACCTCGCGATACGTCGCCGACGGATCGGCACCATCGGGCAGAGAATGCAGTGTGACGTGGGATGCGCCGGCGTCGAGGTGCTCGCGAAGCCGGGCCGCGATCGCGTCGGCCCCGCCGTGTGCGACGAGTGCGTCGATGAGGCGGTCGCTGCCACCTCCGCCGAGCTCGTCCTTGCTGTAGCCGAGACGCTCGAGATTGTTGGTGTAGTTGCGTAGCTGAAGGTACGGATTGTTGACCGGCGGACGGCCGATCTCGCGTGCCCGCACCGGGTCGGATTCGAGTACCGCCTTGTGCTCGGGCGCGAGTACCTTTCCGGGGCCGAGTATCTCGCGCGCCTCGGCGGTGTGTTCCGGGGTGGTGAGGTAGGGGTGCGCGCCGGCACTCCGATCAGCGGACAGCTTCAGTACCTTCGGGCCCAGTGCCGCGAGTACCCGACGTTCCAACGGCACACCGCCGATGTCCAACGCGTCGAGGTACTCCACCAGAGCCTGGTACGGCCGCCGGTATTCCTGGGTCGCCTCGGGGTGGCCCGCGCCGATGCCGAGCAGGAAGCGACCTGGATGCTTCTTCTCGATGCGGTGGTAGGACTCGGCCACCTCGGGTGCCGCCGCCGACCAGATGTTGACGATGCCGGTGGCGACGACGATGGACTCGGTCGCGTCCAGAACGTCCTCGGCCGAGACGAGATCGGCCGGGGGCGACCCGCCGAGCCAGATGGCTCCGTAGCCGGAGGACTCGATCAAGCGGGCCAGCTCGGGGCCGACCCCCGCGAAGTGTCGCCAGATGCCGTACGAACCGAGATCAGGTGTGCCATTGGTCATGTCCGGGTTCAACGCCATCACGGCCCCGAAATTCCGTCGAGCTCGTCGGGTTCGATGATTCTGGTTGCCGCCCACGTTCTCGGCGCCGGTCCGAAGGCGTCCCGGGAGTTGCGAATGACGCCCTTGCCGATGACCCGGTTGCCAGCCCCGCCGATGGCCGCGCCGATACCGGCGGGCAGCAACTTCCCGAACAGAAGAGCACTGCGCTTTGCGAGATACTTCTGGACGAACTTCTTCAGAAGTGACTTGTTCATAGTCGTCATCGCGCCGCCGGGAACGCGCGAGGTGATGAGCATTCCCCAGTTCTTCGCGGACGTTCCAACAGTTTTCTCCACGATCTGCATGCCGGATTCACCCAGCGCGACGGCCAGCACAAGAGCACGTCGCTGCTGATGATCGTGCACCGGGATCCCGTGCACGGACGCCACCGACAGCGTCAGCAGCGCCGATGACTCGATGAAGAAGGCGGTCTCGGCGCCCACCGCGCCCAGGGACGCCATCGTGCCGAGACCGGGAATGGCTGCCGCCCCGCCTACCGCGCTGCCGCTTCCGGTGACAGCGAGCAGGAAGCGCTTCTCGAGACGGTCGATGAGCTGCGTGGGACTGTCCTCGGGATGTGCCCGACGCATGTGCGCCACGTACTTCTCCACGGCCGGTCCCTGCAGGCGGCTGGCGTTGTCCAGGATCCGGACCAGCGCCTTCTCGAGTCGTCCGCCTTCCGCGACGACCTCGACCTCATCGTTGTTCTTCTTCGCCATCGACGCTCCGATCGTTCACGGTCAAGTTTTGGGCCAGAGAAGCTGGTACCCGTTCGTCAACGGTTCTACCCTGCAGAGATGGCCGGTACCCACCGCACAGGTCACTCCGAGGGCTCACGAGCACTGCCCGACGCTCGGCTGCGGCGATTTGTGTCCTCGTACGAGGGGTACCGCCTGTCTGGATTCGAGGCCGGAACGCATATCGGGATGCCGGGCCCCCTGCTGACCGTCATCGTGGCGATCGACTCGACGTTGGACATCTCGGATTCGCCGCGCCAGGGAGCATGCTCGTTCGAGACCCTGGCCAGCGGCATTTCGGCCGCTCCGGTGACGATCGTTCATGACGGCAGCCAACACGGAATTCAGCTCTCTTTGACCCCTGCCGGTGCGCGGGCACTGTTCCGCCTTCCGACCGCGGCGCTGGGGGATTGGATGGTCGACCTGAGCGAGGTGCTTCCCGACACACGAGAGTTGACCGATCGCATCGCCGCGGAGCCCTCGTGGGAGGGCCGGTTCGAGATCCTCGACGACATCCTGTGCCGATCACTGATCGAGCCCGAGCTCGATCCGACACTCACCGAGGCCTGGCGGCAACTGGTCCTCTCCGGCGGATCGGTACGGGTCGATCAGGTGGCTCGCGATATCGGGTGGAGCCGTCGTCACCTGATCAACCGCTTCTCCGCCGAATTCGGCGTGACGCCCAAGGAGTCGGCCAGGATCGCACGTTTCCATCGTTCCCATCAGATGCTGAGACGGCCCGCGGCGCCGTTGCTCGCCGACGTCGCCGCCCAATGCGGCTACTACGACCAGGCACACATGGCGCGTGAGTGGCGCGAACTGGCTGGGTCGTCGCCGACGCAGTGGCGTCGGGGAGAGCAGTTCGCATTCGTACAAGACGGAGGCGAGGTTACCGAGAAGACTCTGCAGTCATGACCGATACACGTACCCACATCTGGCCCTGTTTCCTCTACGACGACGCCCGTGCGGCCATCCGGTTTCTCGTCGACGTGCTCGGGTTCACCGAAGCCGTCGTGTACGGCGACGGTGACCGAGTCGACCACGCCGAACTCCGCTGGCCCGAGGGCGGCGGGGTCATGCTCGGCACTGTCCAACGGGTCGTTCCGCAGGCTCCACTCCTGGCCGAGTCGGACAGCGCGCTTGCCGATCTACCCGCGGGGGTCGGCGCGGCGTATGTCGTCACCGACGACCCCGACATGATTCACGAACGCGTGGTTGCTGCCGGTGGCAACATCGTTCATCCGCTGCAGGACGAGGACTACGGGAGCCGCGGCTTCACCTGCCGCGACCCCGAAGGTGTGCACTGGAGCTTCGGGACCTACAGCGGAACCTGAGCAGGGACCCAGTGATCTGCGGGTACGACCTCCTCGGCCTTCGGTGGCGGCGGCGGTGTGCCGTCGCCGAAGGGACGACCGCCCAGTGACTCGCGTCCGTGGGGTTCGAGCCAACCGTGAAGGTCGGGGCCCTTCGGAACGATCGACGTCGGATCGATGTCTGTGTGCACTTCGTAGTAGTGGCGCTTGATGTGATCGAAGTCGACGGTGTCGCCGAAGCCCGGTGTCTGGAACAGATCACGGACGTAGTCCCAGAGCACTGGGATCTCGCTCAGCTTGCTCCGGTTGCACTTGAAGTGGCCGTGGTACACGGCATCGAAACGCACGAGCGTGGTGAACAACCGAATGTCGGCCTCGGTGATCGTCTCGCCCACCAGGTACCGCTGATCGGTGAGCCGTCCGGCGAGCCAGTCCAAGCGTGCGAAGAGCTGCTCGTACGCCTTGTCGTACGCCTGCTGCGTTCCGGCGAAACCGCAGCGGTAGACGCCGTTGTTGACGTCACGGAAGACGAGTTCGGCTACTTCGTCGATTTCTCCGCGAAGGGCCTCCGGGTAGAGATCGGGTGCGCCCTCACGGTGGTACTGCGTCCACTCGGTCGAGAAATCTAGTGTGATCTGCGGGTAGTTGTTGGTCACGACCTGGCCGGTGGCGATCTCGACGATCGCGGGGACGGTGATGCCGCGGGGGTAGTCGCGGTAGCGAGCGAAGTACGCCTCCTGGAGCCGATTGACCTTCAGGACCGCATCGACACCGCCGGGCTCCTCGTCGAAGTTCCAACTGCTCTCGTCGTGCGTCGGGCCAGGGATACCGAGCGAGATGACATCTTCGAGGCCGAGCAGGCGACGGACGATGATCGTCCGGTGCGCCCACGGGCACGCTCGCGCAGCGACCAGCCGGTAGCGGCCGGGCTCGACGGGGTATCCGTCACGTCCATCGGCTGTGATGCGCGTCTCGATGTAGTTGGTGTCTCGGTTGAATTCCTTGCCGTTCTCGACATAGCTCATGATTCCCAATTTACGGATTGTCCGCGTCCGACGGATTCGACAGGTCGACGGAGATGAACACACCCCACTCCTCGTATCCGAGGCGGGCCGCCAGCCGTCGCGCTGTTCCGTTCTCTGCGCTCGATCGCCACTGCGGGATCATGCCCTCGTCGAAGGCTTCGTTGGTGGCGAGCCGGGCCACCACCTGGGCGTTGCCCTGCCGCCGTGCCGTGGGGGCCGTCAGAACAGCGACGTCGGCCAGCACGCCCTCCCATTCGAGATGGGCAGCAGCGGACAACGATGCGGCCGAGTCCGCAGGGCGATCGTCGCCGAGCAAGGTGAACCACGATCGTTTCCGGGTCAGGTCCGCAGCAATGACGTCGTCGGGCGCACAGAGTGCCTCCAGGCCGAGCACATGGCCGAGTTCACGTGAGATCAACGGGTCGTGGCGGTCGAGCGTGGTTCCCACCTCGTCCGCGAAGGCCAGCACCGTCGGGCCGTAGGTGCGTCCGGCGGTGCTTTTCAACAGCTCGCCCAGAGCGCCGCGTTTCGAGAGTTCTTCGTCGGTGCGCGCCTCGGCCGCTGTGAGCGCATCCTTCGGTCCGAGCAGCGCGCTGGAATCGCCGAGTCGCACGAATGTGACGCAAGTCGCATTCGGGTCGACGGCGGTGTGCCGATGGTCCGGCCGCAATGCCGAATCGTCAAGCCCGAGATGCCTCGACCACGCGAGACGGATGATGTCGTGATGATGGGAATCCACCGTCGCAAGGCTATCGCGCCGTGTGTGAAAGCAAGCTGAGTAATTTTTTTGCCCCCGACGTATCGCATCTGGCGTTTGGATGGCATGATTGTGAAATGAGATTGGAGCTTCGACGTGAAGGTCCAGCTCGCTACAGAAGGTTTACGGTATGACGCAGGGCAGTGTTAAGTGGTTCAACGGCGAAAAGGGCTTCGGCTTCATCGAGCAGGACGGTGGCGGACCTGACGTGTTCGTTCACTACTCGGAGATCCAGGGAACTGGCTTCAAGTCGCTCGACGAGGGTCAGCGCGTGGAGTTCGAGGTCGGCCAGGGCCAGAAGGGCCCCCAGGCCACAGGCGTTCGCGCTATCTGATCCCCCCAAGGATCGCCACCCGAAATTGCTGACGGCTTAATGCTGTCTTCAGTTCAGGTAACTCGAAGGCCGGATACATGGGAAGCAATTCCCGAGTATCCGGCCTTCGTGCTGTGTGCGGCTTCGCCGCATGTGCGCGGAAATACATAGAGGGCTATGTATTTCCGCGCACATGCAGCGAAGCTGCCTATAGGCCCAGATCGCGGCCGATGAGCTCCTTCATGATCTCGTTCGATCCCGCCCAGATCTTCGTGACGCGGGCGTCCTTCCACGCGCGAGCCGCGCGGTACTCGTTCATGTAGCCGTAGCCACCGTGCAGTTGGACGCAGTGGTCGAGGATCTCGTTCTGGACCTGCGAACTCCACCATTTCGCCTTCGCCGCATCGATCGCGGTGAGCTCCCCGACGCCGTGCGCCGCGATGCAGTTGTCGACATAGGCCTGCGCCACATCTAGTTTCGTACTGAGCTCGGCGAGCAGAAACTTGTTCCACTGAAGCGAGCCGATCTGCTGTCCGAAGGCCTTTCGGTCCTTGGCGTACTGGATCGTTTCCTCGAGAATCGGCCGTACATGCCCCAGGTTGGCGACCGAACAACTGATGCGTTCCTGTGGCAGCAGCTGCATCATGTGGATGAACCCGTTGTCGTATTCACCGATCATGTTGGAGCTGGGCACCCGCACGTTCTCGAAGAACAGCTCGGCGGTATCGGATTCCGGTTGGCCGACCTTGTCGAGCTTGCGTCCGCGCGAGAAACCCTCGGTCCCGTTTTCGACGGCGAAGAGCGTTATGCCCTTGGCCTTCTTCTCCGGCGTCGTCCGGGTGGCGACGATGACGAGGTCGGCGCTGTTGCCGTTGGTGATGAACGTTTTCGACCCGTTGATGATGAAGTCGTCGCCGTCCGCGACCGCTGTGGTCTTGAGCGCGGCGAGATCGGATCCGCCCGATGGTTCAGTCATGGCGATGGCCGTGAGAATTTCGCCGCTGCAGAACCCCGGCAGCCAGCGCTTCTTTTGCTCCTCGGTGGTCAGCTTCACCAGGTAGGGCGCGACGATGTCGATGTGAATGCCGAAGCACGACGCCACCGCGGCGCTCGAGCGGGCGAGTTCCTCGCCGAGAACGGCGTTGAAGCGGTAGTCGTCGGCGCCGCTGCCGCCGTATTCCTCGGGCACCTCGAGCCCGAGGAATCCGTTGCGTCCGGCTTCGAGCCAGATGTCGCGATCGATGAAACGCTGCTCGGCGAGCTCTTCTTCGCGGGGTCTTATGGTGCGGGTGACGAACTCGCGGGCGGATTCGCGGAACGCGTCGTGGTCCTGCTCGAACAAGCTGCGCTTCATAGTGTTCCTCCAAGTAACGGTAATTTGGTCGCAATATACTCGTGAGTAGCAATCGGTCCGGCGCAGTGTGGCACTCTGGCACCCATGGCCGATGAACCCACTTCGCTAGTCAGGTACTCGACGGACGCCGGCGCAGAGGTTGCCGTGCTCAACTTCCACCACGGACCGCTCAACCTCTTCGATCAGGCGATGTTCGACGCCGTAGCGGCGAACGTCGCTGATCTGACGGCGAATCCGCCGCGGGCGGTGCTGCTGCGCGCCGACGGCAAGGTCAACTCGGCAGGCGTCGACGTGCACGTGTTCGACGGGCTGTCCGCGCAACAGGGCGCCGATATGTGGCGTCAGTTGTTCGCCGACATCGCGCATCCGCTCGAGGCTCTGCCGTGCCCGGTCGTCTACGCCGCGCACGGCCTGACCCTGACGGCCGCCTTCGAGATCTCGCTGGCCTGCGACATCATTCTCGCGGGTCCCAGAGCCAAGTTCGGTCTCGTCGAAACCGTTGTGGGACTGACACCGTCGATGGGCGGCCCGCAGCGTCTCGCCGAGCGTGCCGGTTCGGGTCGGGCGCGCGAACTGGTCATGACCGGTGACCTCTACGACGCCCAGACGATGCTGGAGTGGGGCGTGGTCAATGCCATCCACACCGATGTCGACGGCGAGGCCGTTGCCCTGACCGAGCGGCTGGCCGCCGGCCCGACGGTGGCGCATGCTGCCACCAAAAAGATTGTGGCAGCGTGGCGTTCGGGCGGCGTCGCGCATGCGGACGAGATCACCTCGGACGTGTCCGGGGCGTTGTTCGAGACCGATGATCTTCGCGGCGCCGTCCGTAGCTTTCTGGAGAACGGGCCGGGGAAGGCGACGTACACCGGTAAGTAGTGTTGCGGCGATGACGACAATGCCCCTCGCGGAACTGCACATGCACATCGAGGGTTCGCTCGAGCCCCCGCAGATCTTCGAGTTCGCCGAGCGTAACGCGATCACGTTGCCGTACGCGGACATCGAGGAACTGCGGGGGCTGTACGAGTTCTCGGATCTGGGTTCGTTCTTGGATCTGTACTACGCCAACATGTCCGTGCTGCTCACTGCACAGGATTTCGCCGATCTGGCTCGCGCATACTTTTCCCGCGCTGCGGCGGGCGGTGTCACGCACGCGGAGATCTTCTTCGATCCGCAGGCGCACACCTCTCGTGGGGTGCCGTTGGAGGCGGTCGTCGAGGGGCTGGCCGACGCCGCGGCGTCGAGTGAACGTGAGTTCGGCGTCTCGAGCGGTCTGATCGCGTCGATTCTGCGGGACAAGCCTGTGTTGCATGCGAACAAGCTGCTCGACGATCTGCTGGCAATGAAGGCCCCGATCATCGGACTCGGTCTGGATTCGGCCGAGGCGGGGTTTCCGCCGTCGCTGTTCGTCGACGTTTTCGCGAAGGCGCGGGCGGAGGGTTTGCACGTCGTCGCACACGCGGGGGAAGAGGGACCCGCGGAATACATCTGGGAGGCGCTCGATCTGTTGCACGTGGAGCGGATCGATCACGGGGTGCGCTGCCTGGATGACGACGCACTCGTCACACGGCTGGTCGAGGAGCAGATCCCGTTGACGGTCTGTCCGCTGTCGAACGTGCGGCTCAGAGTCATCGACACCCTTGCCGATCACCCGATCAGGGGCATGATCGAGCGGGGATTGTTGGTGACGGTCAATTCCGATGATCCGGCATACTTCGGGGGCTACGTCGAGGACAACTTCGCGGCGCTCGTCGACCAGGTGGGACTGACCGAGGCCGAAAGCGAGATCCTACGTACCAATTCGATGAAGGCCACTTTCATCTGACGGTGACGAACGCCTGCGGGTAGCCGGTTGCACCGTCGGGCACGGTGTCGGCGGTCGTCGCGGTCTGGATTTCACCTTCGGCGTCGGTCGCGCGGGCCCGAAGGAAATGCTCGCCCGGCGGCGCGTCCCATTCGATGGTCCACTGCCGCCAGGTGTTCTCGGAGTATTCCTCCGACAACGTCGCCGGCATCCAGTCACCGTCATCGATCTGCACTTCCACGGCGGAGATGCCGGTGTGTTGTTTCCAGGCCACGCCGGCGATGACGACCGGTCCGGCCTCGACGGCGGCACCGGATCGGGGTGTGTCGATACGCGATGCCGTTTTGATCGGCCCGCGCTCGCCCCAGCCGCGGTCGGTCCAGTACGCGCTGGCCCGGTCGAAGCGCGTGACTTCCAGATCGGTGACCCATTTGGTCGCCGAAACGTAGCCGTAGAGACCGGGGACGACCAGACGCGCCGGGTAGCCGTGCTCGACGGGGAGCGGCGCACCGTTCATCCCGACGGCCAGGAGCGCGTCCCGTCCGTCGAGCAGAACCTCCAGTGGCGTTCCTGCGGTGAATGCGTCGTGACTGGAGGAGAGCACCATGTCCGCGCCGTCCTCGATGCCCGCTTCCTCCAGCAGGTCTTTCAGCGGGTAGCCGATCCACGTGGCGTTGCCGACGAGATCCCCGCCGACGATGTTCGACACGCAGGTCAGGGTCACTGTGCTCTCGACGGCCTGCCGTTCGGCAAGATCGGCGAAGGTGATCTCCAGTTCCCGCTCGACCATGCCGTGAATGCGCAGCGACCACGTCTCCGACGACACTTGCGGCACTACGAGCGCGGTGTCGATGCGATAGAAGTCCTCGTTCGGAGTGATGTACGAGGGCAGTCCTTCGATGTTCAGGTCCGCACCGGCGGGGATCGGTGGCTGCGGCGTCGGCGTCGGGAGGATGAAGCCGAGTCGGTTGGCTGTGACGCTGCGGGCCTGCCCGATCATGCGACCGGCTGTTCCGGCGGCCACCGCGACAAACCCTGCCGCGACGGCCAGCCCGAGGAAGCTCCGCCTGCTCAGGCCGCCGGGAACCTCCGGTTCGGTGGTGCTGATCAGTGCGTGCAGCACGACGATGCCGGCTGCGACGCCCAGGACGGTCGGTAGTGCCGACAGCGGTGTGGCGCCCGAGCGGGTGACCGCAGCGAGGACCCCGATAGCTCCGAGTCCCGCGAACAGCACTGCGCCGAACGGACGACGCAACAGCCCGGCGCCGGCGGAGATCAGCGCGATGACGATGCCCATGCCGATGAACAGGGCGAGTTTGTCCGCGGTGCCGAAGGTGTCGATCGCCCAGTCGCGGAGAGCCTCGGGGGTGTTGTCGACCACGGCCGAGCCGACTGCAACGACCGGCGACGAGGTCGGTCCGAACGGAACCGAGACCAATTCGCCGACCCCGACGATCACTCCGGCGGCGATGCTCCCGGAGAGCGCGCGTTTCCACATCTCTCCAACATAAGTGTCCGCGACGGCGGCTAGCAGAGGAGTATGAGACGTGGGTAACATCCGCAACCGCCGCGACGACATATCTCTGTAGTCGCTGCACACGTACTGCCGGGGTTTCACGCCACACCCCATATCTCGAAGACTCGACCCCGGAGGCCCTTGAAATGACCGTCATCAGTGATTTATCGCAGTTTTCGTTTGTCGACATCGCTGACCGGGCGCCCAGAGCCTCCTCCACAGTCGTTTCGATCCGCGCGGGCGGTACGCGTTCGCCGGTCTTCTGCATTCATTCCATCGACGGTCGTGCGGGCAGATACGCCGCACTGGCCGCACACATCGACGGGGACCGCCCCGTCTACGGCGTCGAGACATCGGCGTCCGTGCCGCGCGCGTCCTCGGTATCCGCGCTGGCCGAGCGCTACGCCGACGATATTCTCGCAGTGCGGGGCAATGGGCCGATCAACCTTCTGGGTGTGTCGTTCGGGGGCCTGCTCGCTCACGCCGTCGCCGTGGCGCTGCAGCTAGGCGGACTCGCGGTCAACAGCCTGGCGCTGCTCGGCAGTAGCCCCGTTCAACCCCCGCGCGCCGACGAGCCGGCGGACGAGCTCCTCGCAGGCATCGGCGAGGACGTCGATCGAAGCCGAGCCGAGGAGCTCGTCGCCCTCGCCACCGATCATCAAGAGCTGGCGAAGCAGCATTTCCCAGGTGTCTACCGCGGCAAAGCGCTCGTCGTCTCGACCGTGGGGTCCGACGCCGGCGCGGCGTGGCACGCCTTCGTCAGCGGGACGGTTTCGAAGTACGAGGTCCCCGACGCATCGGCTTTCGGGCTCGTCGGGCCGTTGGTGAACCGGCACCTGTAGCCCCGCTTACCCGAGGACGGTTCGCAGATACTCGTTCTGGAACAGGCCGTCGGGATCGAGTCGGTCGCGAACCCCGCGGAAGTCATCGAAGCGGTCGTAGATTCCGGCGAAATCTTCGGCGACCAGCCCGTGCAGCTTGCCCCAGTGCGGGCGCCCACCGACGCTGCGCGCGATCGCTTCCACCGCGGTGAAGTATTCACGGTGATCCCGGCGGTGGTACTGATGCACCGCGACGTACGCGCTGGTGCGCTCGTAGGCCGTCGAGAGCCAGATGTCGTCGGCCGCCGCGAATCGCACTTCCACCGGGAAGGCGACGGTACACGAGGACGATTCGAGCCAGCGGTCGATCTCGCGCACCACGTACGGGATAGATTCCGACGGCACCGCGTACTCCATCTCGCGAAACCGAACCTTCCGCGACGAGGCGAACACGCGGTGGCTGCGATCGGTGTACTCCCGCGCGGACAGCACTCTCGAGGAGACGGCATTAGCGCGCGGTATCGCCGCGGGAAACCGCGTCACGATGCGGTTGATGGCCTCGAAGGCCTTGTTCGACATGAGCTCGTCGTCGACGTAGGACGAGAGCCTGCCCAGGGGAGCCAGCGGTGTCCCCAGCGGCATCCGAGTGTTGGCCTTGGTGAGAACTCGGTCTGTGTGCGGGAACCAGTAGAACTCGAAGTGATCTGTCCGGGACACCGTTTCGTCGAGTTCGGCGAGTGTGCCGGTCAGGGTCGCGGGTGCCTCGCGGGCCGCGAGCGCGAATGCCGGCACGCAATGCACCGTGACACCGGTGATAATGCCGAGCGCGCCGAGACCGATGCGCGCAGCGTCGAAGATGTCTGCATTCTCCTGCCGCGAGCACGCGAGGAGTCGACCGTCCGCGGTGAGAATTTCCAGAGCACGCACCTGCGCGGCGATGCCACCGAACCTCGCCCCAGTCCCGTGAGTGCCGGTCGAGATGGCACCGGCGATGGACTGCTCGTCGATATCGCCGAGGTTGGTCATCGACAGCCCGAGATCCCACAACGTGGCTGTGAGCTCTTTCAATCGTGTGCCGGCGAGCACCGTCACCAGCGCGGACCCGTCGGCATCGGTGACCACCGATTCGATGCCGCTGATCCGATCCAGGCTCACCTGAGTTCCGTCGGTGACGGCGATCGAGGTGAACGAGTGGCCCGCGCCGACGCATTTGACGGTGGTCTCGGCGCGCAGCACCACGGCCCGCAGTTCCTCGACGGTGCCAGGCTCGGCGAACTCGGTTGGATGCGCTCGCTGATTGCCTGCCCAGTTCTGCCACTCCAGCCCCGTCATCGGTCAACTATGAATGCGCACCTCCGCCACGGTCAATTCACGGCCCCCATCGCCCGTGCGCGCCTACTATCGGGAAGCATGCAGACCCGGTTGCCCGTAGATGCACGGCGCACTCGACTGGTCGCGGCCGCATTGAACGTCGCCGAGCAGGTGGGGATCGAGGGCTTGACCGTTCGCCGGGTCGCCGAGGAAGCAGGCGTACCGCGTGGCGCCGTCTACTACTGCTTCGAGTCCAAGGAAATTCTCGTCACGGCGATGGGCGAGGGTCTGATCGTCGACATCACCGGGGCGCTGCACGCCGCCTTGAACGCAGCGGTCGACGCATGCGAACTCACCGGGACCAGGGGACTTCGTGAATTGCTGCACAGCGGACTGAGTGCGGTGTGGCCGATCGTCGAGCGATCAGCCGACCGCCAGCTGCTGTCCTACGAGATCAAGACCTATCTGCTCCGGCATCGAGCGCTGGGTTCGGAGCAGGCTGCCGCTCTCGCCAGTGGGCAGTACCGGATTCGTGACACCGAGGCATTCGAGTTCTTCAGCCGCGCGGCAGAGCACACGGGAACACGATGGCTGGAACCGGTCGACTCGGTGGCCCGATTCGGAATGGCGACCGTCGATGGGCTGATTCTGCGGTGGCTGGTCGATCGTGACGACATCGCCGTCATAGCTGCACTGGACGACCTGGCCGGTGTGATCGCCGCGAAGGCCGTCGAGCGCCCGTGAAGGGTGCAGATGCCGTCGGAGGGTGCTTGACTGGGCCCGTGACGTCACTTCTCGGCCGCAGCCCGACCGCCCTCGACCGCATCTCCAGGGTCAGCGCCGATCTCGAACCCCCGTTCGCGGCACTCGATGCCGCGGCGTTCGAGACCAACGCGCACGAGTTGATTCGACGAGGAAACGGCCTTCCGGTGCGAGTGGCGAGCAAGTCCGTTCGCTCTCGCGCAATTCTGGAACGAGTGCTGGGCGCCGACCTCACTGCCGCGCAGGGGTTTGCGGGCCTCATGTGTTACTCACCGTCCGAGGCGATCTGGCTGGCGCGGCTCGGAGCGCAAGACATTCTCATGGGGTACCCGACGGTCGACAAGTCCGCCCTGGCCACCATCACACGCGACCGAGTGCTCTCTGGCCGCATCACGCTGATGGTCGACGACCCGGCACACCTCGACATCATCCGCGACGCAGCAGGATCCGATCTGGTCAAGCCGCGTATCTGCATCGACGTCGACGCTTCCCTTCGGATCGGCCCGCTGCACATCGGAGTTCGGCGATCCCCGCTGCGCGAGCCGGGGCAGGTCGCCGAGTTCGCCCGTCTCGCCAAGGAGCGGGGGTTTCGAGTCGTCGGAGTCATGTTCTACGAGGCGCAGATCGCCGGACTGCCCGACTCGAACATCGCCGTCGAGTTGATGAAGAGGGCCTCGGTAGCGGACCTGAAACTGCGCAGAGGGGAGGTCGTCGACGCGGTCACCGATGTGGTCGGCAGCCTCGAAATCGTAAACAGTGGCGGGACGGGTTCGCTGGAGGTCAGCTCGGCCGACCCCGTCGTCACCGAGGTCACGGCCGGCTCCGGATTGTTCGTGCCCACCCTGTTCGATCGCTATCGGGCCTTCACTCCGAATCCGGCGTTGTACTTCGCGCTGCCCGTGGTCCGCACTCCTACGCCGGCCGTCGCAACGACCTTCGGCGGCGGCTACGTAGCCTCCGGTCCGGCCTCGCGGTCGCGCGCGCCTTCGCCGGTGGCGATGAACACCGCCCTCGGCGGCCTCGTGCGCGGTGGGTTGAAACTTCTGCGAAACGAAGGAGCAGGTGAGGTTCAGACGCCGGTCGCCGTGCCACCCGGAAGCGTCACCATCGGAGATCGCATCTGGTTCCGGCACGCCAAAGCCGGGGAAGTGTGCGAACGCTTCGACACCCTGCACATCGCCGAGGAAGACGGCACCGTCACCGCCGTCCCCACCTACCGCGGTGAGGGCAAGAACTTCGGCTGAGACCGGGGCATGTTCGAAGCAGGGCTCATCACCCGGTGAGGGCCATGAATGCCCCCAGGGTTTCGAGGCCGTCGGGTGTCGCGGGGAGGTAGTGCGTCAGCGTTCGCGCCTGCACGACGATCGCCGCCCACTGGCCGCGGGAGATCGCGACGTTCAACCGGTTTCGTGAGAGCAGAAAGCGCGCCCCGTGGGGCGAATCGCCTGCATTCGATGCGGTCATCGACACGATCGAAATCGGTGCCTGCCGCCCCTGGAACTTGTCGACAGTGCCGACGGGGACGTCCGCGAGGCCCGCGCGTTCGAGATGTTCGCGAATGAGAGCCACCTGCGCGTTGTACGGCGCTACGACGATGAAGTCGCCGGGCGTCAGGCCCCGCGTCGCGTCGTGGGTTTCCGGATCGACCCACGGCAAACCGACAAGCGATTCGATCTGCCGCCTGATCTCCTCGGCCTCCTCCGGTGAGTCGGTGGTGTTCGCGTGGTGATCGACGGTCACGGCGTGCAGCCCCGGTGCCAGACCGTGGAGCACCCGCGTGCCCGTGGCCTGCTCGTTGGAGAACAGACGGCCCTCGTACGACAGCGCCGAGACCGGTGCGCACAGTGCAGGGTGCATGCGCCAGGTCCGGCTCAGAAAGTAGCCGCGGTCGGCGGGCAACGCGTCGTGTCCTTCGGCGAGCCATCCCAGGGCCGACTCGTCCACCGGTTCGGGGTGCGTGCCCTGACTGACCTGGGGTAGCTGTTGGGGATCGCCCAACAGCAGCAGGTTCTGTGCAGCACCGGCGACAGCGATGGTGTTGGCCAGCGAGAACTGTCCCGCCTCGTCGACGACGAGTAGATCGAGCGAACCCGGCACGACGCGAGTGTCGAGCGAGAAGTCCCAGGCCGTCCCGCCGATAACGCAACCGCCGGCGGCGTCGGCGACGAAACCGGGATAGTCCGCATCGCGCAACAGGGTGTGCTCGGTCGGCGCCTTCTTCCCGATCAGTTCGGGGGCGACCCCCGCCTTCGCGATCGCATCCAGGAGGTTCTCCACCACCGAGTGAGACTGCGCGACGACGCCGACGCGCCACTGTCGCTGCTCGACGAGCCGTGCGATCACCGTTGCCGCCGTGTAGGTCTTGCCAGTGCCAGGAGGGCCTTGCACAGCGAGATACGAGTTGTCGAGATCTTCCAATGCCGCAGCAATCGCATCGACGTAGTTCCCGGCGCCGTGCTCGCCGACCACGATCGCGGGCAGCGGCCGGCCCGAGAGTGTCCGCGGCGCCGACCGTGCCGCCAGATCGGCCATCGCGGTTGTGGGCAGATTCGGCAACGACCGCTCGACCTCGGACGCCGCGCGGACGATCGCCGCTTCCAGGCTGACGGTGCGGATGGGCGCGTCGGGTGCAATCGCCATCGGAACTTGCTCATACGGATCGGCGCCCGCGGCGAGCTTCTCCTCGACCACGACGAACGCCTCGCTGACCTCGACGACGTCGGCCTTGCTGCACGCCCGATAGCTGGGGTGCGGTTGGTCCAACCCGTCGGGGGCCGGCACGTCGTACAGCAGTCGCACGGTCTTGCCGAGGCTGTTGCCGACGCTCCCGTGCAACGTCAGCCGACGCCGAAGGAGCTTCTGCCTGGGCGTGGTCTTCGCCCATACCGAATCGATCGAGCCGGTGTCCACCTTCACCACATCGCCGGACTCGGCCCATTCGTCGACCGGGCTCTGCAACCGGTCGAAGTGGGCCCACCAGAACGGCTTGCGTTCTCGGCGGTGATACCCGATCGATCCGGCGTAGAGGGCCACCGCCTGCGCCTGCGGTGAGCGCTCGGAGACTGGGCCGTAGCCGACGAACTCGCGCAACGACTCTTCGGCAGGGTCGATTTCCTCGACCGACTCGGGTGCGAGGGCGGCCGGTGCCCGCGGCGTGACACCGACGTCGGCCGCTCGGGTGAGCAGCCAGTCGCGCAGCCGAACTGTCGACTCGCAGTCGTAGCGGTTGTATTCGGCGATCTCGGCGAGCAACGCGTCGGCCTCCTCGGTACACCCTCGATCGCGCAGGTCGCACCAGTTCGCGTACTCGACTATCGACGCGGCGGCGTTGGTGACCTCGCCGTCTCGACTGCCCGGCATGTACAGCGGCTCCAGCTTCTTGATGCTGTAGGACCGCTCACCGATGCGCAGTGATGCCCGCACGACGGGGTAGAGGTCCACGAGAACGTTCTCGCGAAGCAGGTCGTCGACGACATCCTCGCCGACGCCGTACCGTCCGGCGAGACGCAACAGCGCCGTCTTCTCGTAGGCCGCGTAGTGGTAGACGTGCATCCCAGGATACTCGCGCCGACGCGCGGTCACGTACTCGAGGAAGGCAGTCAACGCCGCCCGCTCCTGCGCTCGGTCGTGGGCCCAGAACGGTGTGAACGCGCCGCCTGCGTCGAGTACGCCGAAGAGATACTCGAGACCCCAGTCCGCAGTGCCCTCGGTCCACAGCGGGTCACCCTCGAAGTCGAAGAACACATCTCCCGCGTTCGGCTCCGGAATGCTGCCCAGCGCAGCGGCATCGATGATCTCGTATTCGGGCACACCGCTCATCGACTGCGCTACCTGCAGTCTCGCCTGCGCAGCGAGGTTTCCGAGTACGCGGGCAGAGATACCCTCGACGGGTCCGTCGAGCGCGGCGAGCTTAGTCATGGTGGTGACGCCGGCGTCGACGAGATGTGCTCGGTTGCCTCCGCTGATGCCGGCGACGAGGAGCAGGTCCTCGCGGGCGATGACCTGCTCCTCGCACGCATCGCACCGCCCGCAAGCGGTGTACCGGGGGTCGGCCCAGTCGACGGGTTCGGCGTCGGCGACATGCTCGTCGATGATCTCCTCGAGGTGGGCTCGCTGGCGACGGTAGACCGGGAGCAGGTCCTTGGTTGCGTGGTCGGTGGTGGAGCCGTCGCCGAGCATCAGGTGCAGGTGCCGGGCCACCTCGATGCCGTTGGTTTCGAGCGCATCCGCATACGCGGCCAGCTGCAGCAGGGCCGGTACTCGGGCGTGCCGCGACAGCTTCGTGTCGTACACGGAGTACGCGGTGTCGTTCGACCGAGTGCCTTCCTTGACCAGGAAGTCGCAGAACCCGAGGAAGCGGCCGTCGAAGAACGTGGCCTGATACAACACGTCGTACTTCCACAGCGCGGTTTCGATGGTGGCGGCATTGGCGTCGGCCAGACCGAGGAGCGTGCGCTCGGGCCTGGGCATGATCGCGACACCCGCTCCGAACCTGCTCTGGAACAGGTCGAGTTGACGGCGTTCGTGCGCGAGGCCGAGAGACGAGGTGCGTTCGAGCATGGGGTCTGCGGCGTCGTGAACGGTGTCGATTCGGCCGAGCTTTGCATCGAGGGTGCGAAGCAACGCGTACTCGCACGACGCGGCGGCCGAGAGGTCGCTGGCGCTGTAAACGACGCGGTCGGCCAAGAGGAACACGCGCCCAACTGTAGGTGAGTGCACCGACGCCGAAGCTCGGCATGCAAAATAGCCGAATGCCTTTTTTCGAGGGAGTCACCGGTGCCGTCCACTATCGCTCGTGGACGACGACCCATCCGCGTCTGGTTCTGGTATTTCTTCACGGTCTCGGCCAGCACAGCGGCCATTACCATCGCTTCTCCCGCGTCCTCAACAACGAGGACATCGACGTGTGGGCGATCGATCACGTCGGACACGGTTTGACCGAGGGAGAGTTGTCGGACGCATCGCAGATTGCCGGGTTGGCGAAGAACGCGCTGCAGCTGGCAAGTCTCGCTCGTGCCGAGCGTTCGGGGGTGCCGATGGCGCTGATGGGCCATTCGCTGGGGGCGGCGACCGCGATCGCCGCCCTGACCGAGGAGCCGAGCGGATTCTGCGCGGCGGTGCTGTGCGGAACACCGAAGTCGACGACTGGAAAGCTCTCGGATCTCGACGACACCGCGGTGCCCTTGTTGGCCGTGCACGGGGTGGACGACCGGATGGCGCCGATCGATGCCGTGCGTGCCTGGATCCCGAACGTGCCCGGGGCGCAGTTGCGCGAATACGAGGACGCAGGTCACGACCTGCTGCACGAGAAGGTACACCGGACCGTCTCGCTGGACGCGGCTACCTTCTTACTCGAACACGTGTAGCGCACTACGAAAGCAGGGCCCGTGTGATGCACACGGGCCCTGCTTTCATGCGGTGGAGATCAGCTGTAGATAGCTTCGATCTCGGATCCACGCTCCTGATGAATGACGTTGCGCTTGAGCTTCATCGTCGGGGTGAGTTCGCCGGTCTCGGCGGTGAAGTCGACCTCGAGCACCGAGTACTTCTTGATCTGCTCTGCCTTCGAGACCTTCTTGTTGGCGTCGGCGACGGCCCGGTCGACCTCGGCGATGAGGTCGGGGTTCTTCTTCAGATCCTCGAACGCGATGTTCTCGGCGATGCTGTGGCGTTCCTTCCATCCCGGTAGTGCTTCGGGATCGAGGGTGATCAACGCACCGATGAACGGCTTGCCGTCTCCGACCACGAGGCACTGACTGATCAGAGCGTTCGCGCGGAGTGCATCCTCGAGCACGGCCGGCGCAACGTTCTTGCCGCCGGCGGTGACGATGATTTCCTTCTTGCGGCCGGTGATCGAGACGAACCCGTCCTGATCGATCGATCCGAGGTCACCGGTGTGGAACCAGCCGTCGACGATCGATTCGGCTGTCGCCTTGTCGTTGTGCCAGTAGCCGCCGAACACGACCGGTCCCTTGACCAGAAGCTCGCCGTCGTCGGCGATCTTAGCGGCGTGGCCGTTCAACGGCTTGCCGACGCTGCCGATGCGCTGCTCGGTGGTGGTGTTGACGGTGATCGCCGCGCTGGTCTCGGTGAGGCCGTAGCCCTCGTAGACGGGAATGCCGACGCCGCGGAAGAAGTGTCCGAGACGAGCGCCGAGGGCTGCGCCGCCGGAGACCGCCCGCTCGCAGTTGCCGCCCAGCGCTGTGCGGAGCTTGGAGTACACGAGCTTGTCGAACACGGCGTGCTTGGCGCTCAGGATCAGGCCGGGCCCACCCTTATCCTTGGCCTCGCTCCACTCGATGGCGGTGGCTGCGGCCTTGTCGAAGATCTTGCCCTTGCCGCCGTCGTATGCCTTCTGCTTGGCCGAGTTGTAGACCTTCTCGAAGACGCGGGGCACCGAGAGAATGAAGTCGGGCTTGAACGTGGCGAACTGGTCGAGCAGGGTGGTCACGTCGGAGGTGTGTCCGATGGTCACCTTCGACTCGAACGCGGCGACCGAGACGGCGCGTGCGAACACGTGGGCCATCGGCAGGAACATCAGCGTGCGGTTGCCCTCGTTCATCGAGTCGTGCAGAGCCATCGAAGTGGCCTGGATCTCGGCGTAGAAGTTGCCGTGGGTGAGCTGAACGCCCTTGGGGCGCCCGGTCGTGCCCGAGGTGTAGATGAGCGTCGCGGGACTGGACGCGTTCACCTGCTTGCGACGGGCATGCAGGTCCTCGTCGCTGACGCCGGCGCCGCGGGTGCTGAGTTCTTCGATGGCGCCCGCGTCGATCTGCAGAACCTCACGCAGATCCGCCGCGCCCTCGGTGACCGCTTTCAAGGCTTCGGCGTGCTCGGGGGTTTCGAGGACGAGCATCGTGGTGGCCGAGTCTTCGAGGATCCACTGCGCCTGGTCGGCTGCGGAGGTCTCGTAGATTGCGACGGTGCAGCCGCCCGCGGTCCAGATGGCGTAGTCGAGTACGACCCACTCGTAGCGGGTGGAGGACAGGATGGCGACGCGGTCGCCGACCTCGACGCCGGAGGCGATGAAGCCCTTGGCTACGGCGGCTACCTCTTTGGCGAACTGACCTGCGGTGACGTCGGTCCACGTCCCGCCGGCCTGGCGCTGGAAGGGAACGAGGTTCGGGCACTCCTTCTCGTATCGGTAAACCGTGTCGGCCATCGATGCATCTTCGGGAATGGTGAATGATGCTGGCACAGAATATTCGCGCACTGTAGGACCCCTCCGGGTAAATGACGTAACAGGTGTGCATTTCATCACATTCCGTGTCGTTCTGCATTACCGGGGTGTCCGGTTTGCGACGTTTCTACACGTTCAGTGGAGCTTGGTATGACTCGCAGAGCACCATAACTGGTGGCGATGCCGATTTCGACCGCGACGAAATGCCCGATTTCGCCGGCAGTTGGACCCTCGAGCGGGTGCGGAGTCGCCGCTCATCCCCGTTCGTTGCGCCCAATTCTCGGCACTCGGTCCGTCGGAGGCCGTGACAGGGATTAAACTCCCAGGTATATGAGCACAACAGAGCCGAATCAGGATGCCGCTGTGACCGATGCCGCTGGGACCACGGACGAGTCCACATCGAACGGGCCGGCGTCGGCGGCCACCGACCCGCCGCTGACCTTCGCCGATCTCGGCATCGACGAACGCGTCCTCAAGGCGCTGCACGACGTCGGCTACGAAAGTCCTTCGCCCATCCAGGCCGCCACCATTCCGCCGCTGATGAGCGGCAATGATGTGGTCGGTTTGGCGCAGACGGGCACGGGCAAGACCGCTGCATTCGCGGTACCGATCCTGTCCAGGCTCGACGTCTCACGCCGGGTGCCTCAGGCACTCGTGCTGGCTCCGACGCGCGAACTCGCGCTCCAGGTGGCCGAGGCGTTCGGTAAGTACGCCACCAACATCCCCGGCCTGCATATTCTCCCGATCTACGGTGGTCAGGCTTACGGCATTCAGCTTTCCGGGCTGCGCAAGGGTGCGCAGATCATCGTCGGAACGCCAGGTCGTGTCATCGACCACCTCGAAAAGGGCACACTCGACTTGTCTCAGCTCGAGTACCTGGTGCTCGACGAGGCCGACGAGATGCTCAAGATGGGCTTCCAGGAAGACGTCGAGCGCATCCTGGCGGACACCCCTGAGTACAAGCAGGTCGCGCTGTTCTCGGCCACGATGCCGCCCGCGATCCGAAAGATCTCCAAGCAGTACCTGCACGACCCGGTCGAGATCACCGTCAAGACCAAGACCTCGACTGCACCCAACATCACCCAGCGCTACGTACAGGTGGCACACCAGCGCAAGCTGGAAGCGCTGACCCGGATCTTCGAGGTCGAAGAGTTCGAGGCGATGATCATGTTCGTCCGGACGAAGCAGGCTACGGAGGAACTCGCCGAGAAGCTGCGGGCGCGGGGATTCTCTGCCGCCGCGATCAACGGCGATATCGTCCAGGCTCAGCGCGAACGGACCATCGGTCAGCTCAAGAGCGGCGCCATCGACGTACTGGTGGCCACCGACGTCGCTGCCCGCGGCCTCGACGTGGACCGGATCTCGCACGTCATCAACTACGACATTCCGCACGACACCGAGTCCTATGTGCACCGCATCGGACGCACCGGCCGGGCCGGTCGAGCCGGTGAGGCTCTGCTCTTCGTCGCACCGCGCGAGCGTCACCTGCTCAAGGCGATCGAACGCGCGACGCGCCAGCCCATCACCGAGATGCAGCTCCCCAGCGTCGACGACGTCAACGCGCAGCGCGTCACCAAGTTCGGCGACTCCATCACCGAGAGCCTGAGCTCGACGAACCTGGGACTGTTCCGCAAGCTGATCGAGGATTACGAACGCGAGCACGACGTCCCGCTCGCCGACATCGCTGCGGCGCTCGCCGTGCAGTCCCGCGACGGTGAAGAGTTCTTGCTCAAGCCCGAGCCGCCCGCCCCGCCGCGCGCGGCACGCGAACCGCGCGAGCGGGTGCCGCGCAAGTTCGACGAGGATGCCGCCAACTCGCATCACCGCAAGACCGGTCAGGACATGGCGACCTACCGCATCGCCGTGGGTAAGCGCCATCACGTCGCCCCCGGTGCGATCGTCGGAGCCATCGCGAACGAGGGCGGACTTCGTCGCAGCGATTTCGGGCACATCAGCATCCGTCCGGACCACTCGCTCGTCGAACTTCCAGCCGATCTCGCCGACGAGACCGTCGAGGCGCTGCGTCGCACCCGCATCAGTGGGGTGCTGATTCAGTTGCAGCCCGATTTCGGCCCTCCCGGGGGCCGTGGCGGTCCGCGCGGTGGCGGAAAATTCAGCGGACCCAAGGGCAAGGACAAGCGTCCGAGAAGCTGATTGAGAGCCGCTGATTGAGAGCCGCTGGGGTTCCTAGCCGTCTATCTCGATTTCTGCCGATACGACCACAGCGTTGTTCATCGGCAGTGCTGCCACTCCGATCGCACTGCGTGCGTGCGCGCCGACCTCCGGGCCGAAGATCTGCAGAACGAGATCGGAGAAGCCGTTGATGACGGTCGTCGTCTGGGTGAACCCGTGGTCGGCGTTGACCATTCCGGAAACCGTGAGCCAGGCGCTGATTCGGTCGAGGTCACCGATCGCTCGACGCACGCTGCCCAGGACGGCCAGCGCGGTGTCGCGGGCAGCGTCCGTCGCAGCATCGAGGGAGATCTCCGACGGCACGGCCCCGAACGGGCCGGCGAGGGAGCCGTCGGCGAGCTGGGGTGAGTGACCGGAGACGTGGACGCGGTTGCCGCGCACGCGTACCCAGTCGAAGGAGAACGTGAACCCGGGCGGGGCCCCAGCCTCCTCGGGCAGGACGAAACCCAATTCCTCGATATGCCGTTCTGTGCGCATGTCACCGAGTCCTTTGTGCGGGGACGCCATTGATTGTCTCGACAGTCCAATTCTTCCCGTTCTGCCGAACCAGTGTCGATACTCCTGCATTGAGGATGCGCGGCGACGGAATTCCGCGGAGGGCGCCCACAATCGCGCGGATGACACCGCCGTGGGCGACGGCTATGACCGACGAATCGGGGTGCATATCCGCTATCTCGTCGATCGCGCGCAGGCCTCGAACGATCAGATTCTCGCGCGACTCGAGGCCCGGATAGTGCCCGTGCGGCCAGCGTGACCAAGCGTCGTAATCGGTGAAGCCCTCGGCAGCGCCGAAGTGCCGTTCGGCCAGGTCAGCATAGGTTCCAGTGCGTTCGATTCCCAGGTGGGCGCCGATGATGTCGGCAGTTTCGGCAGCCCTCGAAAGTGGCGAACTGACCAGTAAGTCCCAGCGTCGTCCTTCGAGTTCGTAGACGGCTTCGCTCGCCTGAGCTCGGCCGGTCGAGTTGAGCGGAATGTCCGAGCTGCCCTGGAGTCGGCCGTGCAGATTCCAATCGGTTTCGCCGTGCCGAACCAGTGCCAGAAAAGTCATAGTCAGCGAACATTATCGCAGTTGCCGCAGAGTACGGTCGAGGATGACCCAGTGGAAAGATAGCGGAGGGATCTCATGAATCTTGCCCTGACAGAAGAGGAAGCCGCATTTCGTGACGAGATGCGTACTTTCTTCACCACCGAGATTCCCGCGGAGATACGCGAGAAGAACCGCGTCGGCGCCGAGCTGAGCCGTGAAGATCTGGTGACCACGATGCGGATTCTCAATGCGAACGGACTCGCTGTTCCGCATTGGCCGAAGGAGTTCGGCGGCCGGGACTGGACCCCGGTGCAGCGCCACATCTGGCTCGACGAGATGCAGCTGGCCTCGGTGCCCGAGCCGCTGGCTTTCAACGCGTCCATGGTCGGACCGGTCATCGCGACGTTCGGCTCGCAGGAGCTGAAGGAGAAGTTCCTCCCCAAGACGGCAAATGTGGACATCTGGTGGTGCCAGGGATTCTCCGAGCCGGAAGCTGGATCGGACCTGGCCTCGCTCCGCACGACAGCGCTGCGCGACGGCGAGGACTACATCGTCAACGGCCAGAAGACATGGACGACGCTCGGGCAGTACGCCGATTGGATCTTCGCCCTCGTTCGGACCGATCCGACTGCGCCGAAGAAGCAGGCAGGCATCTCGTTCCTGCTGATCGACCTGAACACTCCGGGTATCACGATGCGCCCGATCAAACTGATCGACGGCAGCGTCGAGGTCAACGAAGTGTTCTTCGAGAACGTGCGTGTCCCTGCGGAAAACCTTGTCGGAGAAGAAAATCAAGGCTGGAGCTACGCCAAGTTCCTGCTCGGCAACGAGCGCACCGGAGTCGCCCGCGTCGGACACACCAAGGTACGGCTCGAAGAGGCCAAGAAGCATGCCGCGGCGACCAAGGTCGGCACGGGCACGCTGGCCGAGGATCCGCTGTTTGCGGCGCGGTTCGCCGAGCTCGAAAACGAGGTTCTCGCACTGGAATTGACGCAGCTTCGGATGGTGTCGGGTTCGGAGGACGGCAAGCCCAATCCAGCCTCGTCGATTCTCAAGCTGCGGGGGTCCGAACTGCAGCAGTCCGCCACCGAGATGTTGATGGACATCGCAGGCCCGGACTCGCTGCCCTATGAGGCGGGCGAGGACATCGGGAGTGCGGAATGGGCGCAGCGGTCGGTGCCGACCTACCTCAACTACCGCAAGGTGTCGATCTACGGCGGCTCCAACGAAGTGCAACGTCAGATCATCGCGTCGACGATTCTCGGATTGTGAGGTTCACATTATGGATTTCGAATTGAACGAAGAACAGAAGCTCCTCCGAGACACAGCCCGTGAGATGCTCTCGCGAGCGTACGACACTGAGAAGCGAAATCGAATCGTCGCGGCCGAGCCGGGCTGGTCCGCGGACGTGTGGAAGCAACTCGCCGAGGTCGGGCTGCTCGGGCTCAGTTTCGCCGAGGACGACGGCGGCATGGACGCCGGGCCGGTGGAGATCATGGCAGTGATGACCGAGATGGGTCGACGGCTTGCGCCGGAGCCGATTCTCGACGCCGTGCTCGTCCCAGGAGGATTGATTTCCGACGTCGGTTCGGTGGATCAGCGTCGACGCGTGCTGCCCGGTGTGGCCGAGGGCAGCACGTTGCTTGCGTTCGCGCACAACGAGACCGGCAGTAGGTGGCCGAACGTCGCGGTCGGGGTATCGGCAACCGAGGATGGCGGCTCGTTCTCGCTCGACGGCACCAAGAATCCGGTCCCACACGGCGGCAGTGCCGACATCCTCGTGGTCAGCGCGGCGCTGCCCGGCGGAGGTGTCGGGCTCTTCCTCGTCGACGGCGACGCGACCGGCGTGACGCGCAAGTCCTATCGCACGCACGACGGTCAGCGGGCGGCGCAGATCTCGTTCTCCGATGTCGCTGCCGAGCCCCTCGGTGACGGATCGGACGCCACCGCCGCGATCGTCGCGTCCGAGGTGAAGGCGCAGGCCGCTCTGTGCGCCGAGGCAGTGGGCGCAATGGAGGAGGCGCTTCGGTTGACCACCGACTACCTCAAGCAGCGCAAGCAGTTCGGTGTTCCGCTGGCCAAGTTCCAGGCGCTGACATTCCGGGCAGCCGACATGTACGTGCTGCTGGAGCTGGCGCGGAGCATGGCCCTGTACGCGACGATGAACCTAGCCGACGACGTCGTCGATCCCATGGTCGCGTCTCGGGCGAAGCTGCAGATCTCCAGGTCCTCGCGCAAGCTCGGGCAGGAAGCGATTCAGCTGCACGGCGGCATCGGTGTCACCGCGGAGTATCCCGTCGGGCACTACGTGAGCAGGCTCGTGGCCATCGAGCACACGCTCGGCGGCGTCGACGAGCACCTGCGGGTGCTGATAGGCGGCTGACGCCGCATGTGAGTGGAAGTACATAGCCCGCTATGTACTTCCACTCACCTACGCCGAGCGCCTGTTAGCCACATGTTGGCCCGGCGTATCTGAAACTCTCAGGGTGGGTGGTTAGGCTGGAGGCGAAGGCGCGCGCACAGCGTGCCCATGCCAAGTCCGATCGGAAGCGAGACACCGATGAAGGCTCGGACGGCGGAGTATCCACGCCCGAATCATTGCCTCCTGCACCTCAGCGATACTCATCTCGTCGAGGGCGGGAATCTGTACGGCGGTGTCGACAGCACAGCGAGTTTGCAGCGGCTCCTCGGCGATGTCGAAGCGTCCGGCGTCCAACCCGACGCGTTGGTGTTCACGGGCGACTTGACCGACCGCGGTGAGGCCGGGGCCTACGACAGGCTTCGCGGCCTCGTCGAGCCGCTGGCGGAGGCGCTCGACGCGCAGATCATCTGGGCCATGGGCAACCACGACGACCGCGCCACATTCCGCGCGCGATTGCTCGATCAGGAGCCGAGCACCGGCACGGTGGACCGTGTGCACGAGGTCGACGGGCTCCGCATCATCACGCTCGATTCGACGGTGCCGGGCGAGCATCACGGCGAAGTGACCTCGGAGCAGTTGCGTTGGCTGGCCGACGAGTTGTCCACGCCCACGGAGTTCGGCACGATCCTCGCGATGCACCACCCGCCGGTGCCGACGGTTCTGGACCTCGCCGTGCTCGTCGAGCTACTCGACCAGAGCGCGTTGGCGGAGGTGCTGCGCGGCACGGATGTTCGTTCCATTCTGGCGGGCCACCTACATTATTCGACCTCGGCGACGTTCGCGGGGATTCCTGTGTCGGTGGCGTCCGCGACCTGCTACACGCAGGATTTGAACGTCGCGCACGGCGCACTCCGAGGCCGCGACGGTGCGCAAGCGTTCAACCTCGTCAATGTCTACGACGACACGGTCGTGCATTCGGTGGTGCCCATCGGTTCCTACGACACCGTCGGCGAGTACGTGCCCGCCGACGAAGTCGCGCGTCGCCTGGAACGCGAAGGCGTGCGTATCGCCGAGAGCACTCGGAGCTCGCGCGTCAGCTTCTAGTTCCTGCGAGCTTCGGTTTCCCAGGGCGCCACGATCGGGAAGTAGCGCTCCAGGAATGCGGTCACTCGCCGTGTTCGGACGTCGAGATCGACCTCGGGGAAGCTGCCGTCGTTGAGGCAGAAGAAGTCGACGGCTCGCTTGGGAAGCAGATTTTCCATCGAGTGCAGACCCGTGTGCGCCGTGGTGTCGATGTACGTCACCTTGGCATCTTTCTGTACGACGGCGCGGCCACTCATCAGCGCGTAGTAGTGATACAGCGAATTGGTCACCGAGATATTCGTACTGGCGCGAAATGCGCTCGCTGCGGTGGCAGCGAACTCGTCGGCGAACTCGTTTTCCATCTCCTGCATCACGCTCTTGCGCAGTGGTGTAGCTGCATGCTCGAGGTGCCGGGTGGTCATGAGACCGAAACGCTTCTGCAGCAGGCGACGGTTGACCCGGGCCGCGTTTTCGAAACCGCTGCGGTCCTCGTCGTTGTAGCCCAACCCTATTCGGGTCGGCGCCTCGATGAACATACTGATGCCACCGGGGGAGAAGAACATCTGGGGCCCCACCGGACGGCCGAAGAACATGTCGTCGTTGGAGTACAGGAAGTGCTCGGACAGGCCAGGGATGTGGTGCAGCTGGCTTTCCACTGCCTGCGAGTTGTGTGTCGGCAGATTCGATGCGTCTACGAAGAATTGGTCGCTGGGGACGAAGGTCACCCGGGAATCGTCGGCGAGCCACGCCGGACGTGGGGAATCGGTGGCGACGAAGATGCGACGGATCCACGGTGCGTACATGTGAACCGAGCGGAGTGCGTACTTCAGTTCGTCGATCTGCCGGAATCGAGCGGCCGAGGAATCACCTTCACCGACAATGTAGTTCTGCATGCGGCGGGCCCGTTGGGCCTGGAACTCGGCCGACGAACCGTCGACCCAGGAGAAGACGATGTCGATGTCGAAATTGATGTCCGACGCGTGGTCGGCGAACATGTTCTCGATGGTCGGCCAGGTCATGCCGAATCGTTCGACTGTGCCGCGGACCGCCTCGCTCGGGGCGATGCTGCGCCGGGTCAGAGAATTCTCCACCGGCAACTGAACCTCGGTGGGCGAGAACGCCCACAGTTCGATCTGAACGGCCGTCGATGCCCCGTAGTGCAGTGCGCTGACGGGTTCGACGCGGGGGCGGAAGAGCCGGAAGATGCGAGCGTCACTGGCCTCGGAGAGCGATCCGTCGGCGACGAGAACTGTCTTGGCGCGCTTGACGTCCACGGTCTTGGCGTAGAACGGCTCCCGCAAGCAGGCCTCGACCAACGCGGTTTCGAGCTTGCGGCGGGCGGCGACGTCGATAGCGACGACCGGCCGCTCGTCGTTGCCCCGGACCAGGAGGTACTTGATGTTGGCGGCATCGAGCGCCTCGCGGACGAACAGCAGATCCTCGACCATGGCCTCGTGGGGCGTGGTCGAGGTCATCTTCAGGGCGAAGCGTCCGGCATGTGGAACGACATCGGAGCGGTCCGTCAGGCGCGCTGCGGATTCCGGTGACGCACCGGTCACCGGGTCGGCCGTGTCCTGCTCGGGCGGAACCAGGTAGATGTCGTGGGGTGCGGACGTCGTGGTGATGGTGACCCTTCCGGTTCAGGCGTGCGAGCCGAGGACCCCCGGAGCGTCCTCTCAGTGTATAGCCGAACGAGAGGGCGCCACGAGCGCCGCGATCAGCAGACCGGCGGTGACACCGAACACGTCGAACAGTGCGTCGTCCAGCGAACCGCTCCGACCGAGCGGGAGGACCGCCTGCAGCGCCTCGGATAGCCCCGCGAAGGTGACGGTCCACACAGCGGTCCACCTCGCGGATATCGCTGCCACTCGAGACGAGTACGCCAGCGCCGCGAACAGGCAGAAATGGACGATCTTGTCGCTGTGCTCGAACCCACTCGGAACCCCCGACGCCGGAGTGAACAGAATGATCAGCGCGGCGACCACCGAGATGGCGAGTGGGAGGTAGTACTTCAGCGGTAGCTCGAGTGGTGGGGGCGGGGGCACCGCTCCCAGCCTAGGAGTCTCGGTCCAGCCCAGGAGTTGCGGCCCGGCTCAGGTGTTGCGGCGCAGCAGGACGACGGTGTCCTTCCGCTCGGCAGGGGTGCCGTCGGGTCCGGCACCGGCCCGGGCGCGTGTCTCGGCGAGGACGGTCGTCCAGTTCTCGTCGTCGAACAGCGCTGTGATGGGATCGACATCGAACAGTATGTCTGCGCGCGGGTGGTGCTTGGCATGGTCGTCCGAGGGGCTGTGTCCGACGATCAGCAGGTGCCCGCCTGGGTTGACTGCGTGGCCGAATCTGAGAAACGCAGGACCGACCTGCTGCATGGGCAGCTGAAAGAAATGCGCGGTGACCAGGTCGTACTGCGTCTCCGGCGCCCAGGTGAGCAGGTCGCGGTGCAGCCATTCGATGTCACGGTCGCCTTGGTTGGCTCGTGCACGCTCGAGTGCTACTTCGGAGATGTCGACGCCGGTGGTCTTCCATCCGTTGTCGGCGAGCCAGAAGGCGTCGCCCCCTTCGCCGCTGCCGATGTCGAGTGCCGTGCCGGGCGTCAGCTTCGAGGCTTCGGTGGCGAGGACCGGGTTGGCCTTGCCGCTCCAACGCTGTGGCATTTCGGTGTACAGGTTGTCCCAGAACGGTTGATCGAACTCGGTGGGAGTTTCGTCGTGTGTGTGCATGATTTCCACTGTGCCCACCTCCGCCCGCGGGCGCAACAGGGTTTGCCGAAACAGCAAAGAAGGCGCTTCGCGCATGTGCGCGGAAATACGGGCAAGACTATGTATTTCCACGCACATGCGCCGAAGGCGCACGACGAAAGGACCACCTCGTGAATCACGCCGCAGTGCTGGCCGATGCTTTCGGGAGGATTCGGGAACTCGTTCACGAAATCCTCGACGATATCGCTCCGCACGCACTCACCTTCCGGCCGGACTCCGAAGCGAACACTGTCGCCTGGTTGATCTGGCACCTCACGCGTGTTCAGGACGATCATGTTTCCGGCGTTGCAGGAAGCGACCAGGTGTGGACCGCTGACGGCTGGGAAGCCCGCTTCGGACTGCCGTTCGAGAGCAGCGCTATCGGCTACGGCCAGAATGCCGAGGAGGTCGCCGAGGTCACCGCTTCCGCCGAGCTGCTCCGGGACTATCACGATGCCGTGCACGCCAGGACGGTCGCGTATGTCGAGTCGCTATCAGCGGCTGACCTGGATCGTGTTGTCGACGACCATTGGGATCCCCCGGTGACATTGGGTGTGCGGCTGGTGTCCGTGGTCTCCGACGATCTTCAGCACGCGGGCCAGGCTGCCTATGTCCGGGGAATGTTCCAACGGCACGGTTGATGGTGACGTGCATGCTCAGGCGAATCGCCTCTGGAGGTTGCCGAGTGTCCTCCTGATGTTCCGACGCTGGAACTCGGGGAAGGTACTACCGCCGGTGACGATCTTGTCGAACACGAAAGCCAGTGCATCGGGCCAGTTTCGGCGATCGTCGGTCCATGTTTCGGTGACTTTGGTTCCACCCGAAACGTGCTCGAACTCGTAGCGCCACGTCGCGATGGCGCGTTTCAATCGGGGAGACGTGACGCCGATCGCGTGCACGCGAAACTCGAACGCCTTGGCCGGCTCGGCAACGGTCACCGTGCAGCGAGTGACCCAGCGTGCTCTGCCTCGCTTGTTTCGGCCGTCGAACACCATCCCGACGTAGGCGCCGTCCCGCGGTTCGGCAACCACTGCACCGCGATTCTCGGGACTCCAGTTGCCCATCTGCACCGGGTCGCTGATCGCGTCGTACAGGATGTTGGCATCGGCCGCGACCACCACACTGTCGGCGACGGTGAAATCGCGCGTCACTTGCGGAGCCCGGGATGGATGCGAGCGAGCATCGGCACCAGCAGGGTGCGTGGTGTCACCGCAGCGAACACGGAGGTGATGCGGTTGGCCATGCCCGGTATCGCAACCATGCTGCCCTTGGCCAGCCCGTTCACCGCGGTCTTGGCCACCTCCTGCGGGGAGACCCACATGATCGATGGCAGCGCAGCCTCGGCGTCGTCGACCGAGAAACCCGCGGCCTCGGCGAAGCCGGTGTCGACCGGCCCGGGGCACAGCGCTGTCGCGCTCACTCCGGTTCCGCGAAGCTCGCCGACGAGGCTCTGGGTGTACGAGAGCACGAAGGCTTTGCCTGCGCCGTAGCCCGCCTGGCCCGGGAGCGGCTGGAAGGCGGCAGTGGACGCGACGTTGAGAATCGCGCCGCGCCGGCGGGCGGTCATTCCTGGAAGGAACCTGCTGCACAGGTCGGCAACCGCGACGACGTCGACCTCGATCATGTTCATTTCGGCTTCCGGGTCCGAGGATGCGACCGGGCCGACGGTTGATAGCCCGGCGTTGTTGACGAGCACGTCGGGGACGAGTCCGAGCGCTTCGATGCGGCCCAGTAGTTCGGCGCGATCCGACCGCTCGGAGAGATCTGCGGGGAGCACCTCGGCGCGCACCCCGCGTGCGCTCAACTCCTCGGCGAGCGCGGTCAGTTTCTCCGCTCGGCGGGCCACGAGTGTCACTCCGTGTCCGCGTGCGGCGAGCTCGCGGGCGATTTCTGCGCCGATACCGGAGGATGCCCCGGTCACGACGGCGGTGCGATCAGGGGCGGGGCGAGGAAGGCTCATGCATTCCACCGTAGCTCCCTCGAGCTTTCACGAGAGTTGAAATTCCAACAAAGGTAAGCCTAGGCTTCATTGTCGAACCCGATCTCGAGAAAAGGCCTCTTATGCGACACGCTGGCTCCCTGCGCACTGTGGTGCTGTCCGGTCTTCTGGCCACAACTGTGATTCTCGGGGGATGCAGTTCGGCCGGCGAAGACGCCGAAACCACATCGACCGGTGACTTCGAAACCGTCACCATCGACTCCGCCCTCGGCCGAGCCGTGATCACCGACAAGCCCGAACGCATCGTCACCCTCGGCATGGGATCCGCCGAAACAGCGATCGCGCTCGGAACCGTACCGGTGGGCGTGGAGGAATACCCCTGGGGATCCGACGAATCCGGATACCTGCCGTGGATGTACGACGCAATCACAGAATCGGGCGAGGCACTCCCCGAACAGTTCACTGGCGGCACCGAACTGAACATCGAAGCCATCCTCGCGCTGGAACCAGACCTGATACTCGCACCGTGGTCCGGCATCACTCAGCAGCAGTTCGATTCGCTCAACGGATTTGCCCCCGTGGTGGCCTACGAGGAGCAGCCGTGGACCATCACCTGGGAAGAGCAGATCTCCGTCATCGGCAAGGCCATGGGCGAGGAAGGTAAGGCAGCCCAAGAGATCGCCGAGATCAACAGCCGCTTCGCCGACGCCGCCGCGGCCCACCCCGAGTACCGGGACGTCACCTTCTCCTACATCTACAACACCGGCCCCGGCACGCTCGGTGTGTTCCTTGCCGAGGAGCAGCGCGTGGCGATGGTCCGCGCACTCGGCCTCGAAATAGATCCGGTCGTGTACACCCTCGACGAAACCGGAGGAACCGACTCCGCAGTCATCGGCCTGGAGAACGCCAACCTGCTCGACGAGTCGGATCTGATCTTCACCTTCTACTCCGACCCGCAGAACCGCAGCGACACCGAGACCCAACCCGCCTACAACCAGATCCCAGCCATCGAACGCGGGTCCGTGGTGGCGCCGACGGACCAACCCTTCGTCACCGGCTCGTCGATCATCAACCCCCTCACCGTCCCGTGGGCACTCGAACGCTACGTCCCGATGATCGACGACGCAGTGGCCGAACTGCCGAACTAGCGGGCGCTCGGGCTGCTCAGAACACCTCGCGCTGTGACTCCTGTTCGAGCACTTCCTCGAGATCGGAAAGCCTGTTCATCGACGACACCTGACGCGCAGTCCGATGGTTCTGCGCCAACCGATCTCGGTGCCGATGCACAAATGCCCAGTAGCCCGCCGTGAACGGGCAGGCGTCGGGTCCCAGTCGTTTCTTCGGGTTGAATTCGCAGCCGCCACAGTGGTCTGTCATTCGGTTCAGGTATGCCCCGCCCGAGGCATACGGCTTGGTCGCGATCAAGCCACCGTCGGCGTGCTGGCTCATCCCGATGACATTGACGGGCATCACCCAAGCGAACCCGTCGACGAAGGCGGTGGCGAACCATTCCATCAGGGCTTTCGGGTCGTAGCCGCGCTGCAACGCGAAGTTGCCCAGGATCATCAGCCGCGGGATGTGGTGCACCCACCCGCGATCACGCAGCTCGGACAGGGTGTGCGACATGCAGGCGGCGATCGGTTTTTCGCCATCGAGATCGGTGAACCACGAGGGGAGCGGAACGTGCGCGCCCAGCTCGTTGCGATCTGCGTATTCGGGTCCGAAGTGCCAGTACAGATGCCAGACGTACTCGCGCCAACCGAGCACCTGTCGCACGAATCCCTCCACCGACGCCAGCGAGGCGTCCCCGTCACGCCACACCTTCTCCGCCGCCTCGACCACATCGAGAGGCGCAAGCAATCCCAGGTTCAGCGGGACCGACAGTAGCGAGTGCGACATCGTCCAATCCTCGGTCATGACGGCGTCCTCGTACTTGCCGAAATCCTGCAGCCGATAGGACACGAAGTGCTGCAACGCCTTCTGTGCTTCGTCGGCCGTGACGGCGAACAGTCGCCGGCCGTCCTTTCCGACGGTATCGAGATCGAGCTCGTCGAGATCGGTTCTCACCTCCTCGTCGATTGCGTCCTCGGTGGGCCACCACGGTGGATCGACGCCCAGCCTCGCCTGCTTCTTCGGCGGCGGCTCCCGGTTCTCCTCGTCGAGGTTCCATCGCCCGTCCACGGGCTCGTCCCCGTTCATCAGGATCTCGAAGCGTCGCCGCTGATCGCGGTAGAACGTCTCCATCCTGAACTGGTGCCGGTTGCCGGCCCACTCGGCGAAATCCGCTCGGCCGAGCGCGAACATCGGCGTCGGCAGGACATCCTCGACGACGCCTTCCTCGGCGAGACGCTGCACGAATCTCTCGGCGGCATGGGAGGTCGGCTCGAACACGAGTACCGGTCTGCCGAACTCCTCGAGCGCGTCCCGGTAGGACTCGGCGCGCAGGTAGGTGGCGCGTTCGCCCAGCTCCTCGGCGAGATGCCGCATTCCCGAAAGCACCAAGTGCAGTTTCTGACGGTGGAATCTCCGGCGCTGCGCGGCGCGGGTGCTCTCGATCAGCAACACTTCACGGTGCCCGTGATCGGGTGTGGAGTGGAAGTGCGGACCGAGTTGGTCGCCGAACAACCAGAGCGGGGCCGAGGAGGTCATGCACCCCAGGATGCACGGATCTATACATCAGCAAACCCACGCGCTCTGTGCTGAACTTGGCCCGGTACTCGTGTCCAGGGGGAGGGAGGGGGTTCGCCATGGCGACTGTCATCGCCACGATCAATCTCAAGGGCGGGGTCGGGAAAACCACGACCACTGCAGCGCTCGCCGAGTTCATGTCGGCCGAGTTCGGGTACAAGGTTCTGCTCGTCGACCTCGACCCGCAGACCAATCTGACCACGATGATGATCGGTGAGCAGCGGTGGCAGGAGGTCAACGACCGGAAACAGACCGTCGACGCCTTGTTCGCCAGTGCCCTGGACGCGGATCTACCGGAGTTCGACGTCGACCGGTCCCTGGTGCGGGGAGTATCGCCACTGGAGTCGGTCCGCGGCATCGACCTGCTTGCGTCCTCGCTCGATCTGATGGAGACGCAGGAGGAGATGAACGCCTGGCAGTACGAGGTGCCGGGCTCGCTCGAGCCGCTGCTGGTGCTGCGGGCCGCGCTGGCGAACGTGCGATCGAACTACGATTTCATCCTTCTCGACTGCGCCCCCAACCTGGGTATCGTCACCGCGAACGGTCTCATGATGGCCGACGCCTACGTTGTCCCTGCCATCCCCGACGTGCTGTCGACGTACGGCATACCGCAGCTACAGAGACGGGTGCAGCGGTTCACCGATCGCACCGGTCACACGCTCACGCCACTGGGCCTGATCATCACGAAGTACCGCGGAAGTTCGTCTCTGCATCGAACGACGATCGAGCGCCTACAGCGGGCGGTGTTCGAATACGACGCGCTTCCCGCACACGAACGCGCTTCCCGTCCTCGACCTCCGACGGTGATACCGCATTGGATTCCGGAATCCAATCAGATCGCGCAGTCCGCGGATTTCGTGGACTTCGGCACGCTTCGGCAGAAGTACGGCACCCACGGGCAGTTCGAGACGCTGCGCAATGTGACCGATCATCTCGTGCAGAATGTCGGTGTCTATCTGTGATCGAGTGATACACCAACTGTCGGTGACGTGAACATTCACCCCCGGTGGCCAGCCCGACTTGACCTGCGCCTCGAGTTCGCATGGACTGGTCGGGTGGTTTCACGAGAAGGTGTGTCCAGGCGCGGGTTTCTGAAGTCCTCGTCGATTGCTGTCGCGGCGGTCGGCGCGGCTACCGGTGTGGCAGGAGCGCTGCCCAGGGTTGCTCGTGCGCAAGGTGCGGAATTCGTGCCGTTCGCGCACGGTGTCGCCTCGGGTGATCCGACGCCGGATGCGGTGATCGTCTGGACCCGTGTGACTCCGACTCCCGACGCGAGGCCGGGGTCCGGTGTGGGCCCGGTGACGTCGGTCCGGTGGCGTGTCGCCACCGACCCGGAACTGACCAATCTCGTACGCAGTGGCACGGTGTCCACCTCCGCGGACGTCGACCACACCGTGAAGGTCGATGTCGACGGGCTTTCCGCGGCGACCACGTACCACTACTGCTTCGAGGTACTCGACGGCCCGGCTGCGGGAACGCAGTCGACCATCGGCACCACCCGGACGGCGCCGACGAACGATGCAGACGTCGATCGAATCCGGTTCGGTGTCGTCTCCTGTTCCAACTGGGAGTCCGGATACTTCGGCGCCTACCGCCACCTGGCGTCCCGCACCGATCTCGATGCGATCATTCATTTGGGCGACTACCTCTACGAGTACCGGACCGGTGCGTTCGCCGGGAAGTACGGTGTGGTTCGCCAGCATGACCCGGTGCACGAGATCGTCAGTCTCTCCGATTATCGAATCCGCCACGGTCAGTACAAGAGCGACCCGGATCTGCAGGCGGCGCATCTCGGTGTCCCGTGGATCTGCACGTGGGACGACCACGAGAGCGCCAACGACGCCTACGACGGCGGCGCGGAGAATCATCAGCCAGAGACCGAGGGGCCATGGAACGTTCGCAAGGCCAATTCGGTGCAGGCCTACTACGAGTGGATGCCGGTTCGAGTAGCCGGTACGCCGCAGAACAGGCACCTGTACCGGCGCCTGCGCTTCGGTAGCCTGCTCGAGCTTTCCATGCTGGACCTGCGCACGTATCGCTCGAAGCAGGTCGCGCCCACAGCAGGCGCCGAAGTCGATTCACCCGATCGCACCATCACCGGCCGAGATCAGATGAACTGGCTGACCGATGGGATCGTCAGCTCGCCTACGACGTGGAAGATCGTCGGCAATCCCGTGATGATCACCCCGGTGCTGGTTCCGCCGCTCGAGAGCGAAGCTGCCGGCGCTTTGACCGAACTTCTCGGCATTCCCCGGGGTGGGGTGCCCTACATGGCCGACCCGTGGGACGGGTACACCGCCGATCGTGCGCGGCTGCTCGGGGCAATCGCCGACAACGGCGTCAATAACACGGTGTTCATCACCGGCGATATTCACTCGTCGTGGGCCTGCGATATTCCGCAGGACGCTGCGCGTTACTTCGAGACGGGGGCGGTCGCGACCGAACTGGTCGTGACGTCGGTATCGTCCGCCAATGTCGACGACCTCACGCGCACGCCGCCGCACAGTCTCGGCCGTGTCGCGGAGTCTGCCCTGACCACGCTGAACCGGCACATCCGCTATGTCGAACTCGACAGCCACGGCTTCGGGGTGTTCACCGTGACGCCGACGGGTGTGCAGATGGACCACTGGTATCTCGACGCCAAGGAAGACCCGTTGACCGGGGTGTACTGGGGTGCGGGCTTCACCGTGCCCGCCGGTACCGCCCGTGTCGAGCACGCTGCGCTGCCGGTGCGCACGTAAAGACGTACACGCGGCATACTTTGCTGTATGGCAGTACCGAAAATCGTCTTGTTCTACGTGTTCACGCCGTTGCCGGATCCGGAGGCCATCCGGCTCTGGCAACATGCGCTCGCCGACTCGAACAACCTGACCGGACGCATCATCGTCTCCGAACACGGGATCAATGCCACCGTCGGCGGAGAAGTAGCGGATGTGAAGAAGTACGTGCGAGGTACTCGCTCATATGTCCCGTTCGCCGACGCGGACATCAAGTGGTCGGACGGCCTCGGTGACGACTTCCCGAAGCTCAGCGTCAGGGTTCGCCCCGAGATTGTCACATTCGGTGCACTCGAGGAACTGAAGGTCGCCGCCGAGGGCGTGGTCGGCGGGGGAGTGCACCTGAGTCCGCAGCAGGTCCACGAACTGGTGGACGAGCGCGGCGACGAGGTGGTGTTCTTCGACGGCCGCAATGCGTTCGAGGCGCAGATCGGCAAATTCAAGAACGCAGTGGTTCCCGATGTCGAGACCACCCGCGATTTCGTGGCACAGCTCGAGTCCGGGCAGTTCGACCACCTCAAGAAGGCCCCCGTCGTGACGTACTGCACCGGCGGAGTCCGATGCGAGGTGCTGTCCGCCCTGATGCGTTCGCGTGGCTTCGAGGAGGTCTACCAGCTCGACGGCGGCATCGTTCGCTACGGCGAAACATTCGGTGACGATGCGCTGTGGGAGGGTTCGCTCTACGTCTTCGACAAGCGGATGACGGTGGACTTCTCGGATCACACCTCGGTGATCGGCCGGTGCTCCGTGTGCGCCAACCCGACCTCCCGCTACCAGGACTTCGACGGCGACGACGGTCGGGGCCTGCGCCTGGTGTGCGTGGACTGTGCCTGAGCAGGCTCCACTCCTGCCTAACCGGGTCATTCCGCAGGCTCCACTCCTGCCCAATCGGGTCATTCCGCAGGCTCCACTCCTGCCCTTCCGGGACGGCCTTGCGCCCCTTCGTATCCGGCTCCCACACGGCGAGACCGCGGCGACGGTACTCGATTTCCTGGTGCGCGAGTATCCGGACGATCACTGGGCCGAGATGATGGCCGAGGGCGGCGTCGTCGACGAGAAAGCTCGCCGGTGGACCGCGGACAGTCCTTATGCACCAGGACGATTCGTGTACTTCCACCGTACGCCCGCACCCGAGGTGCCCGTCCCGTTCGAGCTCGACATTCTGCACGACGACGACGGCATCGTCGTCGTCGACAAGCCGCATTTTCTTGCGACCATTCCGCGGGGGATGCACGTCACCGAGACAGCGACGGTGCGGTTGCGTCGCCTGCTCGACTGCCCGCACCTCACTCCTGCGCATCGGCTCGACCGTGCGACGGCGGGCGTGCTGATCTTCACGCGGACAGCCGATTTGCGTCGGCCATATCAGGAACTGTTTTCATCCCGGTCGGTCCTCAAGGAGTACGAGGCCGTCGCGGGATGCGACCCCGAACTCGACTTCCCGCGAACTGTGCGTAGTCGAATCGAAAAAGATCACGGCGTGATGGTGGCGCGGGAAGAGCCCGGCGAGCCGAACAGCGAAACGCGAATCGAACTGATCGAAACGATGGGGGAGTGGGCCCGGTACCGGTTGTTCCCGCACACCGGTCGAACGCATCAGCTGCGAATTCATATGTCCTCGTTGGGCATCCCGATCAAGGGCGATCCATACTACCCAGTTTTCACACGCACAGCCGCCGACGATTTCAGCGCCCCGCTGCAACTACTCGCGCGTGCAATCGAATTCGATGATCCGGTCACCGGTGAGCGCCGACGCTTCGAGAGTCAGCGCAACCTCGTCGATCGGTAGCGCCGACACAGGCCCCGACATCACTGCACCCCCGGTCGCTGAGCGGCCGGGGGTGCAGTGGTTGTCGAAATGCTATGCCTGTGTGCGGGTTATGCCGCGTTCGATTGCGGCGATGATTTGTGGTCTGAGTTCGGCGGCGGGGACGATGTGGTGGACGGATCCGACTTGTTGGGCTCGTTGGATGTTGTGGATGGTTTCGAATTCGGATGCGACTTCGCCGAGTTTGGCGTTGCGGACTTCGGTTGTGGTGGTGGCGAGTTCGATGCGTAGGTGTGCGCGGTCGGCGTCGGTGTCGGCGGCGGCGAGTGCGGTTTCGAGGTCCTTGACCTTCGGGTCGGCGGCGGTGCGGGCGTTGACGTCTCTGGTGAAGACGACGGCGGCTGCGGGTGCGCCGCCGAGGACGGATGCGTAGGATCCTTCGACGGCGAGGACTTCCATGTTGTCGTTGAGTGCGCCGGAGAAGACGACGAATGCGCCGCCGTGGTAGCGGGAGACGACGCAGAAGACGATCGGTCCGTCGAAGTTGACGATGGCCCGTCCGATTTCGGCGCCGTATTCGAGTTGCAGGGTGCGTAGTGATTCGGGGGAGCCGTCGAAGCCGGAGAGGTTGGCCAGGACGACGATCGGTCGTGATCCGCTGGCGGCGTTGATGGCGCGGGCGGTTTTCTTGGAGCTGCTGGGGAACAGGGTGCCCGAGGTCCATTGGTCGGGTCCGTCGGCGGGGAACCAGCCTTTGCGGGCGATGGCGCGTGATTCGATGCCGATGACGCTGACGGGGATGCCGGCCAGGTGTGCGTCGATGACGACGGAGGTGTCCGCGTCGGCCATGTCGGCCCATCGTTCGAGGACGGTGTGGTCTTGGTCGACGACGGCGCGCATGACGGTGCGGATGTCGAAGGGTTTCTTGCGGTCCGGGTTGGTGACGGGTGAGAAGATGTCGCCGACGGTGGTGAAATCCGATGCCGGGTGCACGTGTGGGTAGCTGCGGACGTCGCGGTCGGCGGGGTCGGCGGTGATGGCGCGGCGGGGGAAGCGTTCTCCGGGTGCGGTGTAGGCGTGGTCGTAGTGCGCGAAGAGTACTTCGATAGCGGCACGCAGGTTCGGTGCCCAGTGTTGGGCTTGTCCGTTGGGGCCCATGACGCGGTCGTAGCCGCCGATACCGAAGTTGTCCTCGGCGGAGACGCCGCCGGAGTAGTCGAGGGACTGTTTGCCGGTCAGGACCATGGCGCTGTCGGGGGTCATCACGAGGATGCCTTTGGTGTGGGCGAGCATCGTTGCTTCGGCGTTCCAGTAGGGCTGGGCGCCGACGTTGATGCCGGCGACGACGATGTTGATCTCGCCGCCGGCTTGGGTGAAGGTGATGATGCGGCGTAGTCCGCGCGAGACCCAGTCCATGTTTTCGGTGCCGGTGGACATGGAGATGGTGGCGCCGGAGGACAGGGCGAACCATTCGACGGGGGCGCCGAGGTGTTCGGCGAGGTCGATCGCGGCGACGATGCGGGAGCATTCGGCTTCGGCGACGGTGCCGAGGGCTTTGGTGGGGTCGCCGAAGAGGGCCACCCGGGTGATGCCTTCGGGGTAGCGCTCGCTCGGTGTGCTGAGCACACCGGTGATGATGCCGGCGGTGTTGTGTCCGTAGGGGCGCTCGACGGGGGCGAGGGTGCCGGCGTCGTCGAAGTCGTATTCGGTGAAGGTGCCACCGGTGCCGGTGAGCAGCGGGATGAGCTCGTAGGGGTAGACGGTGCCGCGGGCTTGGCTGCGTTGGACTTTCTGGGTGTATTCGTCGAGGGGGCGGAGGGGTTCGGTGGGTTTGTCGGTGATCTTGGCGACGACTCCGGCGCCGGATCGGTAGGAGAATCGGATGGCGACTTCGCGGATGGGGTTGTCGCCGTCTTTGAGTCGGGCGATCATGGTGATTTCTTCCAGGCCCGCGCCGATGGTGGAGGGGGCGATGTGTCGGGCGATGGTGGCGAGTCGGTCTGCGGGGACGTCGAGGACGGGCCAGAGGTAGAGGGTGACGCGGTTGGAGTCGAGGCGTTTGCGGCCGCGGCCCGCTTGTGCGCGGCGGATGCCGTCGAGGCAGGCTGCGATGGTCCGTTCGATTTCCGGGACTGCGACGACATCGCCGTTGTCGTCGAGTTGTGTTGTCACGCCTCGGATTTCTGCGAGTGCCATCAAGCGTTCATCGGCCGGGTTGTTCTTGGCGTTGAGCTGGAACAGATACGTTCCCGGTGCCGCGGGGAGCCGCTTACCATCGAAGTTCTTGAGCCGCCACAGATTCAACCGCTGCCCCGTCAACGGATGCATATCGCGGATGACGAGGTCCTCGGCCAGCGGGCCTGTTTCCTCGGTGGCGAGATTGCCCTCGCCGGTGGGTCGGCGGAACGTCATCTTGGACACGACGTCACCGCAGACGGTGACCGTGATTCGGCGCCAGCCGCGGGTGCGCGGGTGTTCGGACAGTACCGCCTGGATGACCGCGGAGATCTCGTCCCCGTCGGACGGGGCGTCGGGCCATGCCAGATACAGGTCCACCGCGAGGTGCTCGGGTGCGGGACCGGCGATGTCGTCGATCGCGTCCAATGTCGCAGACAGGTCCGTGAACGACGTTGCCGTGGAGACGAGTTGTAGTCGTTCGCCGGCGAGGTCGAAGTTGCCGGTGACGAAGTGTTTGTTGTCGCGGTCGAAGGCTTTGACGTCTTCGAGGGTGCGGATTTCGTAGTATTGGCGGGTGATGACTTCCAGGAGTG
>Ga0208204_100045_pt1 | contig 90013 bp, 79 predicted proteins | sample DeeseametaMP2252_FD_184173 | JGI IMG/M metagenome (GOLD analysis project Ga0208204, IMG submission 184173) | Marine microbial communities from the Deep Pacific Ocean - MP2252 (SPAdes) | ecosystem: Environmental > Aquatic > Marine > Oceanic | place: West of El Salvador, Pacific Ocean | collected...
ACCCTTGCCGTTCGGCTAGCACTTCCCCTTGCCGGGTGTGCAGAGGACTTTCACCTCCAAGTCATCGACTCACCACCACAATGAATCGAACAGTGCTTTCGCACTACGCGCCATGCCCGGCGCACCACAAAAAAGCCGGCAATGCCGGCCCTGTAGGAGTCATTCAGAGTGAGTATTGCGCTTAGCCGCAGGCTTCTACCAGCACTACATTCACACCTTGTTCACGAATTTTATCGAGCGCCTGTGGATCGGCGTTGCTGTCGGTGATGATGGTATCCACCGCATCCAGTCCGCAGAAGATAAGGTTCCCTTTAATGCCTATTTTACTGCTATCTACCAGCACAATGAGTTTGTCTGCCCGTTTTCTTAGCTTTTGCTCGGCCAGAATTAATAACGGATCGGTTTCCATTACTCCAAACTCACTGACCCCGGGCGAGCCCATAAACATCTTGCTACCGCGATAGTTTTGCGTGGTGTCGTTTTCAAAAGAACTCAGAATAATGCTTTGCTTACGGTACACCTCGCCGCCGGGTAAGGTCACCTGATTCTGGCTGTTTTCCAGTAATTCATGGGCCAGTACAAAGGAGTTGGTGAGGATATTCATCCGCCTGTCAGCCAGAAACTCTGACATCATGAAGGTCGACGAACCACCGTTAATAATAATGGCCTCGCCGTCTTCACACAGTTCAGTGGCCGCTTTGGCAATCATGCGTTTAGTGTTGGTATTACGCTCTTTGTCGACTAAAAAGGCGTTACCGGAAATCTTAATGTTGGAAACCGCACGCTCGTCTAGCACCTGCGCGCCACCACGAATTTTTTTGATTTTTCCGGCATCAGCCAGCTTATTTAAATCGCGACGAATTGTGGCCTCGGAGGAGTCCAACTGACTACATAAGTCTCTCACGCTGACAAAAGTACTCTCATCCAGAATGTCCAGAATCAGCTGATGACGCTGCTTTTCAAGCATTATACCGCCCTTATATTCATTGTTGTTCAGGGAGTTAATATAGTCACCTATTTGTTCACAATCAATCATAAAAGCTAAAATATGATTGATTGTGATGATTCGTTACGATTACTACTGAGCTGCCTGGGTCGCAATTGCCTGGTACCACTGCGCCTTATACTGTGTCAGCTGGCTAAAAGTAGCAGGTGCACAAGGGACCAGGTCGGTAATCTGTTGCTGCCTGTTGCTAAAGTTCATCAGTGCCGCCGCCCCCATTACCGTACCGGTATTATCACCGGACAGCATCACTGGCTGATGGGGCCGAAGTTGGGCTACCAACTGACAGAGCGCCGGGTTTTTAAGAAACGCCCCTTCGACATAAACCGCTCCGCTGGCATTAAGATCGTTAAGGCGCTGATCGATCATTAACGCGCAATAAAGGGTTGCGATAGCCTGGGGCGATGGTGGCTTATCCGGGCACAGCACAGCCGGTTTGGTATGACCAAAAGGCCCGTTGCCCTGACTAAAATCAGGGGTAACCATCCAGCGTTCATCGATAGCCTGCTGAATGGCTTCGGTTTCTGCTCCCATGCTGATATCGCCGCCCAGAAGCTGACAGATGGTTTCATATTCACGCCCGCCCATAAAACGGGCACAGTTTACCGGACGGCCGAAAACATCCACATTGGCCAGCGTATCCCGGGCTGCCTTCAGGTTATCCACCGGCCGGTTGGTTTGCATAATGATGGTCCAGGTGCCGGAGGAAATTACGTTCAGAGACGGGTCACTGTCGTTATCGGCAGGCAGATAACGCAACAGACTGGCATTACTGTCATGGATCCCGGCATAGAGTTTACAGCTTGTTGATAAACCTGTTTGCCCGGCCACCTGCTCACTCACACAACCCAACTCGTCCCAGGCTTTACGTAACGGCGGGAAGTATTTTCGCCAATCACATTTATCAACCAGAGAAGAATAGTCCTGGCCCTGCGGTTGCCACAAGTCTGTGTGACAGCCTAAGGATGTGACTTCGCTGGCTGGCTCGCCGCCCAGTCGCCACGCCCAGTATTGCGGGTACATAAGAATATGGCTCGCACTGGCAAACGCCTCGGCATATTTATGCTCCAGCCAGAACAGTTGCCGTCCGAGATTCAGCCCTGCCGGTAACTGTGGCGACAGGGTTTCAGAAAAGTCAGGGCGAACACCGGCATAGTCGCCGTTACACTCTTCTACGCCGTCAAACTCGTAGTCAACTATCGGCATCACCAGTGCTGTATTGCGGTCTTTAGCATTGTGATTAATCAGGGCCGCTGTGGCACCGTGAGTCGTAACAACCAGTGCAGCAATCTCCCCCGAGCGCGGATAAGCGCTCAACGTGGTACATAACCATTGCCAGATACCATCCGTATCGGCATGGGGATACAGCCCATCCTGCGGAGCATTTTTACTGGTAAAGCATGCTTGCTGCTGGCCATCCTCGAGCACCAGTAACTTAATATGAGTTTTACCAATATCTACCACGGCATTCAGCATTTAAGGCTCCCAACGGACAAAGCCGACCCAACAACAAAAGCAAAGACAGTCTGCAAGACCACCCTCTGTTAACAATACTGAAACAAACTACACAAAAAATCACATTCAATCAATATCAATCATAAAGAAATAGAGATTTAACATTTAAGAAGGGTGACGAGAAGGAAATAATGGCAGCCGTCAATGGCTTTAAGCCAGTTGCCAGCAGAAAGGAAAGAACGGGTAGAAAGGAGAATAGGAAAGGACAGGCACACCATAGAATAGGAAAGGACAGGCACACCATGGGGTCCTGATGATGTGCCCGTGGCTAATTATCAGCCAATGCCAAGGGCTTTTAACTTTTTATCCAGCCCCGGATAAACCCGCCTCGCGTTGCCGGAATACACCTGTTTACGTTGCTCATCGGTTAAGTCCAGCGCATCGATATAGCGTTTGGTATCGTCGAAGTAATAGCCGGTTTCCGGGTCGATGCCACGTACCGCACCAATCATCTCTGAGCCAAACAGAATGTTATCCAGATCGATGACTTCAAATAACAAATCGATGCCCGGCTGATGATAAACGCAGGTATCGAAGAACACGTTCTTCATCATATGTTCGCGTAACGGCGGCTGTTTAAGCATATCGGCCAGACCACGATAGCGCCCCCAGTGGTAAGGCACCGCACCGCCACCGTGCGGAATAATAAAACGCAACTCGGGGAAGTCCTTAAAGAGGTTACCTTGCAGCAGTTGCATAAAGGCCGTGGTATCGGCATTCATGTAATGAGCGCCGGTGGCATGGAAATTTTCATTACATGAGCCCGATACATGGATCATGGCCGGCACATCCAGCTCTACCATCTTTTCGTAAAAGGGATACCAGCTCTTATCGGTTAAAGGCTTGGATGTCCAGTGACCGCCCGACGGGTCCGGGTTAAGGTTACAACCCACAAAGCCCAGTTCTGTTACGCAGCGCTCCAGTTCTGCAACCGAGTTTTTAATCGGCACGCCGGGCGACTGCGGTAACTGGCACACGCCAATAAAATGCTGAGGGTACAGATCAACAACCCGTTTGATCAGGTCATTGCATGCGCTGGTCCATTGTTTTGAGACCGCTTCGTCACCAACATGGTGAGCCATGGCTGACGCCCGGGGTGAGAAAATGGTCATATCTGAGCCACGTTCAATTAATAAACGCAGTTGGTTTTTTTCAATACTTTCTTGGATCTGCTCATCGCTGATATGAGGAACCTCAGGCAACGCCTTGCCATCCTGATACGCTTTTAGTTGTGCATCGCGGAACAGCTGAAGTGGCTCCGGTGCAGTGGTGTAATGGCCGTGGCAATCAATAATCATAACTAGTGCCTTTTCTGTACGAATAAAATTAATGCTGAGCGAATGCTGCATCAGGGATCATAACTTCTCCCCGCATCAGTAAGCGCGCAGTGCGCAGTAATGCCGCGCGACGTATGTTAAGTGTTTCTGCTGACTGCTCACCTTCCACCTCCATGGCAACGGTAAACTGACCGGTGGGATGTTCAATGTTGAGCGCAGAATAGTCGTGATCGTCACCGAGGTAGCGGTTCCCCACCGCGCCCTTAATCACACAGGCGGTAGCCACACTGACCGAGCCTAATACCCCTATCGCATCGTGTACGCGGTGAGGGATAAACGAGCGGGTATTGAGTAAGCCATTATTTACCGGCGCCGAAACCAGGGTCATCTTGGGTACGGTTTTACCGCTCACATCCCCCAGGTTCATTTTCTCACCGGCCTGCAAACGAATGGCTTCCACTTTCTCTTTTAGAGAGGCATTGGCTTCCAGTTGTTCAGGAGATTCGTCGCCCTGAATGGCAAAGTCCTGAGCTTCCATCATCACTACCGGCATACCGTTATCAATACAGGTTACGGTGATGCCTTCAAAGGTATCGGTCACGTTTCCAGTAGGTAGTAAAGCGCCACAGCTGGAGCCGGCGATATCCAGAAAGTCTATAAGCACCGGCGCTGCCCCACCGGGTACGCCGTCTATTTCGGCATCGCCCTCATACACGGACTTACCATTTTTTACCTGTACCTGCGCAACCGCCAGGGCACCGGTATTAACCATGTGAATGCGCACGTCGGTAACACCTTCAGTAGCAGCTACCAGCCCTTCGTCGATGGCAAAGGGCCCAACTCCGGCAAGAATGTTGCCGCAGTTCTGGGCGTCGCTGACCACGGCCTTATCCACCACTACCTGTAAGAACAAATAATCCACATCGGCATCATCCCGCTGTGAGGGGCTGACAATGGCCACCTTGCTGGTAAGCGGATGCGCGCCGCCAACGCCGTCAATCTGGCGACTATCCGGCGAGCCCATGGCCGCCAACAAAACCCGATCGCGAATAGCGCTTTCAGCGGGTAAATCCTTAGCCTGAAAGTACAGCCCTTTGGACGTACCGCCACGCATTAAGCTGCAGGGAATGGCTCTCACGCTTTTTTACCACTGTTATGTTCTTCGTAAGTCACATAACGCAGGCCTTTTTCGGCCAGGCGCTCGCGCATGTTGTAAATATCAAGCCCGAGTTCACCGTTAGCCAGGCGTACTCGCTTGGACTCTTCGTTGGCGACTCTTTTAAGCACTTTTTCGTGTACTTCGTCGGCTTCCTCACGGGCAACTACCACAACACCATCTTCATCGGCAACCACCATATCACCGGGGTTTATCAGCGCACCGGCGCACACCACCGGCACATTCACACTGGCAATGGTTTCTTTCACCGTGCCCTGTGAGTAAATAGCTTTCGACCACACCGGAAATGCCATTTCTTGCAACGTGGCGGTATCTCTTACCCCACCCGCAATCACCAGCCCTTGCACGCCGCGGGCTTTTAAGGATGTGGCCAGCAGATCGCCAAAGAAGCCATCAATACAGGGACTGGTTGGCACAACCACCAGCACATCCCCTGCCTGACACTGTTCCACCGCTACATGAATCATCCAGTTATCGCCCGGCGCTACCTGACAGGTCACCGCAGGCCCGGCAATTTTCGCCGGCTTATAAATAGGCGTCATGTATTCCGCCATCAGCCCCTTGCGCCCCTGTGCTTCGTGCACTGTGGCTGTCTCGGCCCCTGCGTAATTTTCGATTGTTTGCTTTGTTGGGCGTGGACACCCGGTAACACATACCGCCATAACAGCCTCGGTAAAGTTAATTATTAATGCATTCAGTATGCGCCGGACAGCACTAAAATTCCGTTTAGAAAGATGCTAACATCCATTAGTATTTTCTATAATGATATAAAACAACTGAAGATAAATGCCGTGCAATTTAATATCCGACACCTGTTCTGCGCGCTGGAAATTCGCAAGCACGCCAATCTCTCCGAGGCGGCCAGGCATGTTCACTTAACCCAGTCGGCACTCACCCAGAGTATTCGGAAACTGGAAAAGTCTATTGGTGTGCCACTGTTTAAACGGGCCACTACCGGCATGTTCGTGACTCCGGAAGGTGAGGTATTTTTGCGCCGTTTTGAACGTGGCTTTGCTTACATTGAATACTTTGCCAATACCTTGTTTAACGCCGACCGCACTGCCCGGCTAGTCTTCCTTAGGGGCATTGGTGCGCGTCAGTTAGCAGCCCTTATCCAGGTGGTCGAACATCAAAGCTACACCGCTGCCTCCCGGGTAATGGGCTTAACCCAACCCACTCTGCACCGCACTATTAAGGAGCTTGAAACGCTCTGTGGGCAGAGTTTATTTACCCGCTCTCCTACCGGGGTTGAAGCCACCTGGCGGGCACGTCAGTTAAGCCGTTTGGCCGGGCTGTATTTTGCCGAGCTACAACAGGGGCTGGATGAATTACAGGAGCTGGCAGGCTCGGGCCATGGTTCACTCAAACTGGGCAGTCTGCCATTAACCCGCACCAGTATTATTCCTAACGCGGTACTCAAGCTCACCGAACTGGCGCCCCAGGCACATATCAGTATTGTTGACGGTCCCTATGAAGAGCAGCTACATGCGTTGTTACACGGCCAGATAGATATATTAATCGGGGCGCTGCGCTTCCCGCCGCTGAGTGATGAAATTACCCAGCATCATCTGTTCAACGACAACTTATCGCTGGTGTTTCGTCATGGTCACCCGCTGGCGACCCAGCCAACACTCAGCAGCGTCGACTGGTCATCACTAAAATGGATAGTGCCTAAAACCGGCACGCCAGCCAGGGCCATTTTTGAAGAACTGTTCGCTACCATGGAGTTGCCCGTACCCGGTGACATTATTGAATGCAGTTCGCTGGTTGCCACCCGGGGAATGCTCATCAACAGCGACCGCGCCGCCTTACTGCCAGCCCGGCAGGTAGAGGTAGACGTACAGGCCGGCTTGCTGGCTGTGAGCCCGCTCAGACTCGGCGATCCGGCCCGGCAAATTGGTTATACGCTGCGAAAAGGCTGGACGCCAACCCGACTTCAGGCCAGCTTTTTAACCATTCTGGAGCAATGTACTCAATAGCTCGCCTTTATGCCTGCGCTCATAGGTTGTCGCTGCCATCACCGGCTACCACTGCCGGGAATGCAGGTATTTGTTTTATCACTATCAACCCCGGGTAAGTCACCACTCACACCCTACCGGGGTTAAGTTTACAATTCGTTAACTCATCCGGCAGTGCTAGCACTTTATTATTGCCAGGCGCCAGGATGACATTTCACGACTACCATCGCCTGTATCCATCAGCAATTAAAAATATTTATAAACATACACTTAAGATCCAACCACCTTGGCCACAATGCAGTTTTTCACTTTCCCCAACGCGATTAATAGGTATTGCGTTGTGAAAAAAAATAATAGCAGCTCGACACCACCTCGCTACCATCCTTTAACAGTTTGTTTACGCTTGCGTCCGGCAGTGACGCCACAACATGGCCCGGATAGCCAGGGAGCAACGCAAGGAAATCGTAAACAAGTTATTAAGGAAAATTAACGGGGCACACATGAAAACAAAATTTCCGAACAAGAAAACACTACTCACGCAAAGTATATCGCTGCTGCTTGGCACCAGCGTGATGCTGCCAGCGATGGCTCAGCAAGCGCCGGATGACGATTTGGTTGAGGTCATTGAGGTTACCGGCCTGAAATCCAGTCTGACCGAGGCGGCATCGATTAAACAAAACTCGGTGGGGGTAGTCGACGCGATCTCCGCTGAAGATATTGGTAAATTCCCGGATACAAACCTGGCAGAATCGCTACAGCGGATTACCGGCGTATCCATAAGTCGCTCTAACGGTGAAGGTAACGAAGTCACCGTGCGCGGCTTCGGTGGTGAAAACAACATGATCACCCTCAACGGCCGCATGATGCCTGCCGCGCAAACCTACGGCGGCGGCAGTGGTGCCGACGGCACTACCCGCGGTGGCGGTACCCGCGCATTTAACTTTGGTAACCTGGCGTCAGACGGTGTGCGCGCCGTCGAGGTGTATAAAACCAGTAAGGCCAACATTGCCACCGGCGGGATTGGTGCCACCATCAACATCATTACCGCGCGACCGCTGGATAATCCTGGCTTTAGCGCCACAGTAGGCGCCAAAGCGGTACACGACACCACTAACCGTGCCGGTGACGACATTACCCCAGAGCTCTCCGGCCTGATGAACTGGACCAACGAAGACGCCACTTTTGGCGTGAATGTGGCAGCGGTAGTGCAACAGCGTGATTCTGGTTACGCCGGTGCCACGGTAAACGACTGGAACATTGGTACCTGGGGCGACCCAAACGATCCGGATACGCTGTTTAACAATGCCGACATGTCGATTTATCAGAACACGCCAAAAGTCGGGCAACTGTACGCTCGTCCAAACGATTTACGCTATGCCTTTTCCGATACCCAACGGGATCGCACTAACGCCCAAATCACCATGCAATATGCGCCCAGCGACAACATTACCGCCACGCTGGACTACGTATTTGCCGAGAACGAAATCACCGAACATCGTGGCGAAATTACTAACTGGGTACAAAACGGCTCAAATGTAACCAGCGTTATCTTTGATGATGGCCCGGTGGCCACGCCCATTTACATTGCCGAAAACTATAACGGCACGGTGGATGAAGGGTACGAGCAACAGTTCCGGCAACAAACCAACACCCTGAATTCCCTTGGCTTTAATGTGGTGTACCACGTAAGCGATGCGCTGTCGCTGAACTTCGACGTGCATAACTCCAAAATGGAAAGTTTACCGAGCGGCCCCAGCGACAATCTGGCAACCGGCGAAATTGCCGTGGGCATAGGTGCACCGTCGGTGGCATCGCGTGAATGGTGGTACGACAGCGAACTGCCCAGCTACCGCAACGTGTACGATGACTCCTTACGGGGCAATAACAACGGCACAGTGGATGCGGGCGATGTGGGCTCTTCCATTCTGCGCTTCCGCCACGCCTCTCAGGTGACCGAAATCACCCAGTTTAAGTTTGATGGTACCTATTACATGGATAACGGCAAGTTCCAGTTTGGTGCCGAAGGCCGGGCGATGGAAATGAATGCCCGTCAGACCGCCGGTGACAACATGACATTAGGGAACTGGGGTATTGCCAACCCGGGCGAATTCTCCGATGGCCTGCTGGAACAAATTAACGTGGGCGGCCTGTTTGATGACTACAGTATCGGCGAGAGCCAGGGCATCGGTTTTATTGCCGATCCGGTAGCGCTGGCACGGGAAGGCATTGCCCTGTACCCGTCGGATGCTAACTTCTTTGGTGTCAGCAGCGTGTTTTCCAACAACGATACAGTGAAGGAAGACACCATGGCGGCTTACTTCCAGGTGCACATTGAAGCTGAATGGAACGATATGCCCATTAATGTGCTGGCCGGCATGCGCTACGAAACCACCGATGTGGAATCCACCTCTCTGGTTACTCCACCAAGCTACCTGATCTGGGAAAACAACAACGACTTCTCGTTGTATACCGATCCGTCGACCTCAGCGCAGCCGCTGTCTGTTGACGCTGATTACGACAACCTGCTGCCCAGCCTTGATTTTGACATCATGCTAACCGACGACGTGAAAGCCCGCTTCTCGTACAGTAAAACCATTGCCCGGGCTGGCTATGGCTCGCTGCGAGTTTCGCCCAGTGGCTTTGGCTTAACCGGCTCAACCATCAATGGTGCCAGAGCAACAGCATCGTCATCCAACCCGGGGCTGTTGCCGCTGGAATCGGATAACTTCGATCTGTCGTTTGAGTATTACTACGACGACAGCAGTTACGCGTCTTTTGGCTTCTTTGAGAAGCGGGTTGCCAACTTTATTGGTACCGGCCAGCAGGACAGAACCTTCTTTGGTATCCAGGATCAGACCGCCGGTCCGCGTGCTATCGCCGCTGCCCAAGCCCTACGCGACCGCGGCTTTGCGGTAGACGATACCTCGTTGTTTGCAATGATGGTATTGCTTGAGCAACCTGAAGCGTTCCCTAATGGTGCCGATGACTACACCGGTTCTGCCGAGCAAATTCTGCAGTTAGGTGAAACGCCGGGATGGGATCTTATCCCGCAGCAAGGCGATCCGGAACTGGTATTCCGTACCTCTTATCCACAAAACAACAAGGAAGCCAAACTGTACGGTGCCGAACTGGCTGTGCAGCACTTCTTTGGTGAAACCGGCTTTGGTGTGCAGGCTAACTACACCATTGTGCGTGGTGACATAGGTTTCGATAATACCGGCAACCCGAATGTTTCGCAGTTTGCCCTGACCGGCCTGAGTGACACAGCCAACCTTGTATTACTTTACGAGAACTACGGCTGGACGGCACGTTTCGCCCTCAACTGGCGTGATAAATTCCTCAACCGGGCTAACTATAAAGGGTCTAACAACCCGGCCTATATTGAGGATTATTATCAGTTGGATGCTAACGTCAGTTATGCCGTTAACGATAACCTTTCCGTATTTGTTGAAGGTATCAACATTACCGGCGAAAACAGCCGCGAACATGGCCGAACCGCTAACCAGCTGTGGTATCTCGAAGACCTCGGTGCGCGCTACCAGTTAGGCGCCCGGTACACCTTCTGATCACCACCATAAGTAACACAGGGCCACTTCGGTGGCCTTCTTACGTTTAAACAAGGTAAGCAATGAACAATAACAATTACACCCTACTCGACAATGTGACGCACAAAGATCTGCGTGTCATCCCCCACTATAGCGCCGAGTTTGGCGACAATGTGGCTTCCGTGCCGGTGTTTGCCACTGAGCTGGCCAACGTCATCAAACACTATCCGGTACTGTTTTATCCCACCGATAAAACTGCCAGCGATTTTACCATGGTAGCATTGCTTGGTCTGGAAGCCGGTGAAAACCTGTTTCTCAACGAAACACTGCCAGAAAACTACCAGGCCCTGCGTCAACAGTCTGGCTGGGCGGCAGACTATGTGCCGGCCACGGTCGCCCGCGGCCCTTTTGCTATTGGTCTGCATGAAAATGGCAATCAGGTGATGGTCCATGTGGATGCCAGCCACCCCAAACTTTCCACCGAGCAGGGCAAACCACTGTTTTTACCCAAAGGCGGTAATTCCGACTACTTAAACCGCATCAGTGCCATACTGGCGGTGATCCATAATGGCGTGCAGGTCACCAGTGACATGGTGAGTATGTGGCACTCTTTGGAGTTGTTGGAGCCCATGACCGTAGACATTGAGCTGGTTGATGGCAGCAAACATACTCTCGGCGGCCATTTTGCCGTCAGCGAGGAGAAAGTCGCTGCTCTGTCAGCTTCTGATTTACACACCCTGCATCAGCACAATTACCTGCAGGGGCTGTATCTGGCGATGACATCACTGAATAATATCCAGACCCTAATCGACCTGAAAAACATCCGCAAACACCAGGAGCTACAGGCCTATGCCTGATAGTCTGGAGACCATCAGCACCCCGGTAATGGAACTAGCCGCGGGGTGCGCGCCAGCCGCTACAACGCTGGCAGAGGCTGCGCAACCGGTAGTGTTACGCGGTATTGCAAAAGACTGGGCGCTTACCAGCCAGTCAGCATCAGGCCCGGCCAGTGCAGCCGCTTACCTGAAGCCTTTTTACAATGGCCGGCCATCGATGATTTACCGGGCGCCTGCCAGTATTAACGGACGCTATTTTTATACCGACGATGCCAGCTCGCTGAATTACCAGAGTGTTACCGGTCGGGTCGATACGTTTTTAGATGAACTCGCCACAGAAACGCAGGATGAGTCACTGTATATGGCGTCGGCACCACTGGATAAGTTTTTTCCGGGCCTTAAGGATGCCGTGCGCTTTAGTCAGCCTGCGCAGCTAAACCCCAATGCGCAATATGATCCCCTGGTAAGCATCTGGGTAGGCAATAAGTCGCTTGCCTCCTGCCATTTCGACAATATGGAAAACATTGCCTGTTGCGTAGCCGGCCAGCGCAGAGTTATCGTCTTTCCGCCAGAGCAAATAGCCAATCTGTATCCTGGCCCGGTAGAACGCACGCCGGGCGGCCAGGTGATCAGCATGGTGGATTTTCATCAGCCAGACCAGGCTCGCTACCCGCGTTTTGCTGAAGCCCTTAAGCATGCGCAGATCGCCAAACTGGCACCGGGTGATGGGATTTTTATTCCTAGTATGTGGTGGCATCAGGTAGAAGGCCTGAGCCATTTTAACGTGCTGGTGAATTACTGGTGGTCGCAGGCCCCAATGCTGGCAGGCTCTGGCATGCCGGCACTGTTCCATGCCATGCTGGCCATTCGCGACAGGCCCGAGCGTGAGAAAGCGGCGTATAAGGCGTTGTTCGATTATTACGTGTTTGGCGATTCCCGCTTGCCTCATGCGCATTTACCCGAGGCAGGTAAAGGCGTACTGGGCAACTTAAACGAAGTCACCGCCCGGCGTTTACGCGCTATGATTATCAATCAGTTAAATAAGTAACCAGCCCATGACAACACCACCCAAACAAATAGTGATAGCCGGCGGCGGCACCGCAGGATGGATAGCCGCTGCAGCGCTGGCCCGCAAAATGGGGCCACTGGTGAATATCAGACTGGTGGAATCCAGCACCATTGGCACCATTGGTGTAGGAGAAGCGACCATCCCACCCTTACGTACGTTTCATAAATTGCTGCAAATAGACGAGCAGGCGTTTATGCGCGCCACCGCCGCCACCTTTAAGCTCGGCATCCGGTTTGAAAACTGGGGGCGCATTGGTGAGCAGTACATTCACTCTTTTGGTATGACCGGCCAGCAAAGCTGGCTTGCCGAATTTGTGCATTTTTATCTGAGCGCCAAAGCCCGCGGGCTGGAAGGCGACTACGGTGACTATTGCTTTGAGCTCGAAGCCGCTCGCCAGCATAAATTTGCCACCTCAGCGCAAAGTAATATCCAGTATGCCTACCACCTGGATGCCGGCAATTACGTAGCGTTTTTAAAGCGCTTTTGCAGCAACCTCGGCGTTAGCCATTGCGATGGGGTGATCAGCCAGGTTCTGCAACACGATAATGGCGATATTAAAGCGCTCAGACTGGCCAGTAGCGAGCTGATTGAAGGTGACTTTTTTATCGACTGCACCGGCTTTAAAGGGCTGCTGATTGAGGAAACTCTGCACACCGGTTATGAAGACTGGTCGCACTGGTTACTCTGTGACAGCGCCTGTGCCGTACAAACCACCAGTTCAGCGCCGGCCGCACCCTTTACCCGCTCTGCCGCACATCATGCCGGTTGGCAGTGGGAAATTCCGCTGCAACATCGCACCGGCAATGGCAACGTTTACAGCAGCGCGTTTATGGATGACAACGAAGCCAGCGAACAGCTTATGCAAAACGTTAAGGACGAAGCGATTACCACGCCCAGAACCCTGCGTTTTAAAACCGGCCGGCGTAACAAAGCCTGGCATCGCAACTGCCTGGCTCTGGGGCTGGCCAGTGGCTTTGTGGAGCCGCTGGAGTCCACCAGCATTCACTTAGTGATTATGGGCATCACCCGGTTTATGCAGTTGTTTCCTCACGGCGGCAATTATCAGGCGCTGACAGACGAATACAACCAGCAAACCCAACTGGAGCTGGAACGCATACGCGACTTTATTATTCTGCATTATCACGTCACTCAGCGCGACGACAGCCCGTTTTGGGAGCATTGTAAAAACATGACTGTCCCAGATTCTCTGCAAACGCGCATTGCCTTATTTAAAGAACAGGCACATGCCTTCCAGAAGCAGAACGAACTGTTCCGGGTAGACTCCTGGGCGCAAGTAATGCTGGGTCAGGGCGTTACGCCGGACTATCACCACCCTGCCGCCGCCATGCTGTCGGATGCACAACTTAATCAGTCCATGCAGCAGCAACGCCAGCGGGTGCTCCAGGCCGTTGCTCAGTTGCCTGCCCATGACGACTTTGTACGCCGTTACTGTGCCACTCAAAAAAAGGCCACAACTCTTTAGTGAGTGATACCGTATAAACCAAACATTTACCGAACTAGGAAGAGGAGATTCAATGTCAGTAAAATCGATCCCATCACGTGTGCTTGGCGCATCCGGGTTAGCAGTCAGTGAAGTTGGCCTGGGCTGCTGGCAGCTGGGTGGCGACTTCGGCCCCATTGACGAACCCACGGCAAAAGCCATACTCGAACAAGCCGTTACCGATGGTATTACCTTTTTTGATACCGCCGATGTCTATGGCGCCGGGCAGAGTGAAAGCTATGTAGGCGAAGTGCTGTCGGCGATTGCCCCCAATGCGGTTATCGCTACCAAATACGGCCGCGGCGAGGGCACCTACCCGGATGGTTATTCCCTGCAGGACCTGCGCGATTCAGTAAAGCGCGCCCAGGACCGATTACAGCGGGACAGCCTGGACTTACTGCAACTGCACTGTATCCCGCAGCAGGTACTCAGCGAAGGCGCTATTTTTGACTGGCTCCGTGAAGTACAGCAGGAAGGCCATATTCAGCATTTCGGTGCCAGTGTGGAAACCCTGCGCGAAGCGCATATTTGTTTGCAGCATGCCGATCTGACCTCACTGCAAATCATCTTTAACCTGATGCGCCAGCGCCCGGTCACCGAGTTGCTGGATCAGGCCGCAGCGCAACAGGTGGGCATTATTGTACGCCTGCCGCTGGCCAGTGGCATGTTAACCGGTAAGTTTGATCAGCACACCCGGTTTACCGACAGCGATCACCGTAACTTTAATAAAAACGGCGATGCCTTCAGCGTGGGCGAAACCTTCAGCGGTATCGAGTTCAATAAAGGTCTGGCACTGGTTAACCAGCTGGAAGGCTTTAAACCGGCGTCCCTCAACATGGCGCAATTTGCCATGCGCTGGATCCTCGATCATCCGGCCGTGTCGGCCATTATTCCCGGCGCCAGCTCAGCCAAACAGGTATCGCAAAATGCCGCCATCGCAGGATTACCGCCGCTCGATGAAGAATTGCATAACGCCCTGTATGAGTTCTATGTAAGAGACATAGAGCCACTCATTCGCTGCGAGGTTTAATTCTCCTTTTTTGCAGTCAGTGGCATGCTCTCCCATTGCTGTCACTGACTCGCTTTTCTTTCCCCTCTCGTATAACGAAATCACAATAGCAATAACCGATACCGTAATTTTAATTTCCCGCCAGATTGATAACCTTTTGTTTACAAAAACATAAGGAGAGACTGCGTGCTAAAACCACTTCTTGCTGTCGCCATTGCCGGCGTCTTTGCCACAGCATCAACAACCACCCTGGCGGCTACCCCTAAGCTTAATGATAAGCAGTATTTCAGCCAGCCGAGTCTGGATGTGGTTGTGTTCAGCAACTGGTACAACGGTTTATTTGGTGATTCAAAAATGAGTGGTGTTGAGCTGATTCATTTTGGTGAGCGCACCGCAACCAATGGCGATGTTAGGCTCAGTGCCACGCCCGAACAGTGGGACCCAATTCCTACCTTTGTGGAGCGAAAAGTCGATCAGGCATCGGGTACCATCAGCGCCACTCTCGCGTATCCGGAGTATGATTTTACCTACACCATTACCGCCAGGCCCATAAACAACGGCGTTGAAATTACCCTTTCGTCGCCCAACCCGTTACCGTCCGCTTTGGAAGGCAAAGCCGGGTTTAATATGGAATTCTTACCGGCCACCTACATGGAAACCAGCTTTCTGGCCGACGGCAAACCCGGCAGCTTCCCGCTCTATCCCACTGGCGTAAAAGAAATTATCGGCGAGCATGAGCCACAACCGCTGGCCACCGGCCAACACCTGGTACTCGCTCCGGAAAGCCCGCAAAAACGAGTGTCTATCGTGTCAGCATCACTGCCTTTAGCACTTTATGACGGACGCGCTAAAGCCCAGAATGGCTGGTATGTAGTGCGCGGTCTGTTGCCTGCCGGTAAAAGCGGTACGCTGGCTAAATGGCAGCTAACGGCCAGTACTGATAAAAGTTGGCTACGTGCCCCGGTTATTGGTCATTCACAGGTAGGGTATCTGACGCAACAAACCAAACGGGCAGTCATCGAACTGGATGCCAGTGCCATACTTTCCGGCGATGCCGAGTTATTACGGGTGAATCCCGACGGCACCACAACCACCGTAAAAAAACGCCAGCCTGAAAAGCACGACAACTACACCCGCTATCAGTATGCGGTGTTTGATTTCAGTGACGTAACCACCAGCGGTGTGTACCAGCTGCGCTATGGGGAAACCACCACCGCGCCATTTTCGATTGATGCCTCGGTGCTGGATAACGCCTGGCACCCTACCCTCGACCACTATTTCCCGGTACAGATGGATCACATGCTGATCAACGAGGCCTACCGGGTGTGGCATGGCGCCTCTCACCTGGATGATGCACTGCAGGCACCGGTAAATCACACCCACTTTGATTTATATGCTCAGGGCCCCACTACCGATACGCCCTACGAACCGGGTGAGCATATTTCCGGACTTAACGTAGGCGGCTGGTATGACGCCGGCGATTACGATATCCGCACGCAAACGCAGTATCACACCATTATCTCATTGGTACAGACCTGGGAAGAGTTCGGCCTGACCCGCGATACCACACTGGTGGATTACGAACGTAAGTATGTGGATATTCACGTGCCAGACGGTAAACCCGATCTGTTGCAGCAAATAGAGCACGGCAGTCTGGCATTGCTGGCGCAGTATAAAGCGGTTGGTCACGCTATTCCTGGCATTATCGTGCCGGATTTGAGCCAGTATACTCACCTTGGTGACGGCCTCACCATGACCGACAATCTTATCTACGATGCGGCCATGAGTGATACCGAATCGGATGGCACTCGCAGCGGTGTGTTTGACGACCGCTGGGCGTTTACCAGCAAATCCACTCCGCTCAACTACGGCTCGATGGCGGCACTGGCCGCAGCGAGCAGGGCCATGGCCGACTACAATCCGGCTCTGGCTGCGGAATGCCGAGATACCGCTATTGTCGCGTGGCAGGAGGAAGCAAGCCATGCACCGGATATGTTTAAGGTGGGTAATACCACCGGCGGTGGTCTGGAAGAGGAGAAACTCAAGGCCGCAGTAGAGCTGCTAATCACCACCGGCGACAAACAATACCAACGCGCAGTGAAAGACTTACTGCCATATATCGAAGAGGAATTCAATCGTGCGGCGGTGAATGCCATTCGCGCCATACCGCACATGGACAAGGCTTATGCACAGCGCATTCGCCGGGCGGCACAGAAATATAAACCAGCGCTTGAGGCCGCCACCAGCAAAAACCCGTTCGGTGTTACCATTACCGAGTACGGCTGGGCGGGCAATGGCACCATTTTGCAGATGGCAATTACCCAGTACTACCTGCACACTGCCTTTCCTGATTTATTCGATGCTGAGTTAATTTACCGTTCTCTCGATTACCTGTACGGCACTCACCCGGACTCCGACATTTCCTTTGTTTCTAATGTCGGTACGGTGTCGAAAAAAGTGGCTTATGGTATGAACCGGGCTGATTATTCGTTTATCAGCGGTGCCATTGTGCCCGGCGTGTTAATCCTCAAGCCAGACTTACCGGAGAATAAGGAAAACTGGCCGTTCCTGTGGGGCGAAAATGAGTATGTGATCAACGTGGGCGGGCTTTATCTGTTTACCGTTAATGCTGCCCTTGCGCTGGCAGAGCGCTAGCGTGGATAAAAAGTCAGTTCACCCGGGATGGGTGAACTGATTTATGATCACTCGTCGGCAAAATCCTCGGTATCAATGTCGGCCTGCGCGCCGGCCGGATAACGGGCCCCTTTCACCGTATGACGATTGATCAGCTCATCGGCCTTCACCAGCAATTCCGATGGCAGTTGCAGGCCACTGGCCTGTAAATCTTCCAGAAGATGTGCTTCGCTGCTGGTGCCCGGCAGTGCGTGAATGTGCTCTGCCTGCGCCAGTACCCAGGCCATGGCTAACTGTGCCGGGGTAATGTCTGCAGCGGCCGCCAGTGATGCAAAGTCGGCATACAACTGCTGATTAGCAGCCCAGTTATCGCCTTGGAATCGTGGCATCCCTTTACGAATATCACCGTCGCCCATGCTGGCTGGATCGGCGCCACCAGCAAGATACCCCCGCGCCAGCGGACTGAATGCCACAAAGTCTACACCTAAGTCTTTACAGGCATCGAGCACTGCGATTTCGGCATTGCGGGTCCACAGGGAAAACTCGGTTTGCAGCGCCGCAATGGGATATTCGCCATGGGCTTTTCGCAGCGTTTCAGCCGAGACTTCCGATAATCCCACAGCGCCTATTTTGCCTGCTTTAACCATATCACCCAAAGTCCCTACGCTTTCCTCTACCGGCACATCCGGATCAATACGGTGCAGATAGTACAGGTCGATATGATCGGTTTGCAGGCTGGTTAACGCGGTATCCAGAGTGGCTTTTAAAGTGGCCGGATGGCCATCAATAGTACGCTTGCCGTTAACGCCGGTCATGCCGCATTTACTGGCCAGAAAGATATCCTGACGAAACGGTTTAATCGCTTCGCCAACCAACTTCTCGTTACTGCCAAAACCATACAGTGCTGCCGTATCAAAATGCGTGACACCCGCCTCAAAGGCTTTGGTCAGCAGGCTGGTCGCCGTGGCCTGATCAACCTTTTTGGCATAGGCATGGTTGAGGTTCATACACCCCAGGCCAATTTCGGATACCAGCCGACCAGCCAGTTTACGTTGTAACATAGCGCTTATCCCTTCGGTTTTCGGAGTACAGATATGAATTACTGAGCGTTTAGCTGCTGCTCAAGCTCATACAGTACACGATAACAGTCAAAGACCTGGGCAACACTGCTATTCGGCTCGCGCCCTTCGTTGATGGCCGCGACAAACTCGCGGTCCTGCAGCTCAATGCCATTCATCGACACATCTACTTCAGACACATCAATGGCGTTTTCGCGGCCGTCTACCAGATCATCATAACGGGCAATGTAGGTGCCGTTGTCACAGATATAGCGGAAGAACGTGCCCAGCGGGCCGTCATTATTAAACGATAAAGACAGCGTACATACCGCGCCGTTTTCTGCCAGCAATTGGATAGACATATCCATGGCAATACCCAGCTCCGGGTGAATAGGCCCCTGGATAGCATTCGCCTTAACGACTTTGCTGCCTGCCTGATAGGCAAACAAATCTACCGTATGAGCGGCATGATGCCACAGCAGGTGATCGGTCCATGAACGCGGCTCGCCTTTGGCATTAATGTTCTTGCGGCGAAAGAAATAAGTCTGCACATCCATTTGCTGAATGTTGAGTTCACCAGCGGTAATCTTGTTATGCACATACTGGTGCGACGGATTAAATCGACGGGTATGGCCCACCATGCACACCTTGCCGGTTTGTTCCTGCACTTTAAGCACTTCCTGAGCATCTTCCCAGCTGTCTGCCAGCGGAATTTCTACCTGCACATGCTTGCCTGCTTTCATACAGGCAATCGCCTGGGCGGCATGCATCTGCGTTGGGGTGCACAGGATCACGGCATCGGCGTCGCTTTCCAGCGCGTCTTCCAGCGAGGTATAAACATTGGGGATGGCATATTCGTTTGCCACCGCTTGGGTTTTCGCTGCATCACGACCTACCAGGCCTACTACCTCAGCGCTATCGATATTTTTCAGACCATCTAAATGTTTGATGCCAAATGCACCTGGTCCTACGACAACAATCTTCATAAAAACTCCCGTTTCGTTACTACCGGCGGCGATATCTGCCGGCACGGTGTCAATCCGCCCAGTACAGGCGCATAGGGTTATCAATCAGTAATTTTTTCTGCAGTGCCTGAGTTGGCGCAATTTTGGGGATCATATCCACCAAATGGCCATCGTCAGGCATGTGCGACTTCATATTCGGATGCGGCCAGTCGGTACCCCACAACACACGGTCCGGAAAGCGCTCCACCACGGTTCTGGCAAATGGCACCACATCTTCGTAGCTGCCTGTTGGGCCGACTTTTGAGATGCGCTCCGGGCAGCTGACCTTGCTCCAGAAGTTTTCGTTCTCTGCCAGCAGCTTTAAAAACAGCGCAAACTCAGGGCCATCCACCGGCTGACTCACATCCGGCCGCCCCATATGATCCACCACCACGGTGGTAGGCAACGCAGTAAAGAATTCGTATAGCTCGGGCAGCTCCTGGGCTTCGAAGTAGATCACAATATGCCAGCCCAAAGGTTTAATTTTATCGGCAATCACTTTTAGCGCGTCGAATGGCAATGCATCCACCAGACGCTTCACAAAGTTAAAGCGAACCCCGCGCACGCCCGCTTCATGCAAACGTTGCAACTCTTCATCGGTAATAGACTCGGTGACCGTAGCGACTCCACGGGCCAGACCATTGGAGTGATTCAGCGCATTCACCAGCGCCCGGTTATCAGCACCATGGCAGGTTGCCTGAACAATCACGTTGCGGCTGAAACCAAGGTGATCACGCAATGCCCACAACTGATCTTTAGACGCATCACAAGGGGTGTACTTACGCTGTGGCGCAAAAGGAAACTGATCACCAGGGCCAAATACATGACAGTGCGCATCCACCGCGCCTTGCGGTACCTTAAAGTGTGGTACCGATGGTGACTGATGCCAGTGCAACCAGTCAGCATCTACAACAAATTGGCTCATCAACCGCTCCTGAGTATTGGTTGCCCGTTTATGCCTGTTGGGTAACAACCTGTTGATTGGCCGGACTTTCAGCGCTTCGCAAAAACCACCATGACGAAAAAGTACAATCGAAAGATAAAAATATACAATGTCGTTTGCTATACTAAAGCGCTGGCCCGAACAGTATTTACACTACAGTATGCGCCAACTGCTGCGCGCAAGCAGTTTAGAAAACTGCTAAACGCCATTAGTTTTTCCTATATCGAAAATGTAAAGTCGCATTATCCGAAAACAGCAAAAACCAATAAAGCTTATTAATTACGTAGTGTTACATATTTAATCCTGCCTTAAAAAAGCATGCTTAAGTAATTAAGCTTGTGATCATTTACGTTTTTGCTGGCGAAACTCACCGGCGGTAGTGCCTTCCATCTGTTTGAAGAAGCGACAAAAATAACCGGTGTCTTTAAAGCCTAAGGTAAGCGCTATCTCATCCAGAGTTTGCCGGGTGTAAATTAACCGCCGCCGGGCTTCACTGATCAGTCGCTGATGCACCAGTCGTTTAGGCGTTTGCGAGAGTTGCTGACGACAGATACGGCTTAAGGTAGACACCGAAACAAACAGTTTTTCGGCATACTCATCAATAGTCATGTGATCCTGGTAATGCTTGTCGATAAGTTCGCGAAAACCCAGCAGAATGCGGTTTTCACGGCCGGAAGGCCCGCTTTGAACCGCGTCGAGCTGGCGTTGCCGGGCAATAGTGATAAACAGCAGCTTTAACAACATCCGGATAGTGGTAGAGGCGCCGGGATCGCTGATGTGCATTTCGTCGGCCAGCATCATCAGATAGCTGAAATACCGCTCCGCCTGGCGGGCACTGCGAAACTCAATGGTTTGCGGCAGCCACACCAGCTGGTTAAACGCACTGACATCCTCACCCATTTCCATATTGGCAATCACATCAGCGTTGATGGATAACACAAAGCCTTTGGTGTTGGGCGCAAAGTGAAAGCCATGCACGACCCCGGGCGGTAACGTGACCACCCAGTTGCCAGACAGGTTATGTACCTCGTCATCGAGCTGCACCTGCCACTGGCTGTCGAAGGCGCAGATGATCTGAGCCAGATTAGCATGCCGGTGGGGCTTTATCTCCCAGCCTAAGTCGGCACTGCGCGACTGAATATCCTCCAGATGTACAAAGTCTGGCTGCATGCGCATAAAGGATTCGCCGTAGAGATCGTAAAACGGGATCTGCTTTTGCGTTGTGGTCAACACGGTTCTCCTGGCGGGTTAATGACGGCCACGGGCAGTGACAAAAAATTAACAAGTGAACAAAAAGTACAACACTTTAACAGATAAGTGAATAACAATTGTGGCCGGTGTCTTCCATTATTCAATCATCAGAATTGATTTGTTCACCGGGAGTCATTGCTATGAAGACAAAAACGCAGGTCGCTATTATCGGCTCTGGACCATCAGGCTTATTACTGGGGCAACTGCTAAATAAAGCGGGTATCGACAACATTATTGTTGAGCGGGTTAGTCCGGATTACATACTCGGCCGTATTCGCGCCGGTATTCTTGAGCAGGGCTTTGTCGACCTGGTCAGGGAAGCGGGCGTCTATCAACGCATGGATGAAGAAGGCCATGTGCACGACGGCTTTGATATTGCCTATTACGGCAAGCGTTACCGCATTGACCTCAATAAACTCACCGAAGGCAGCACGGTCATGTGCTACGGCCAGACCGAAATCACCCGGGATTTAATGACGGCTCGTGACGCTGCGGGCCTCACCAGCTTTTATGAGAGCCAGGATGTTCAGTTGCACAATGTGGCCAGCGACTCGCCGCAGGTTACGCTGTTTAAAGACGGCGAAACCATCACCATCGATTGTGACTACATTGCTGGCTGCGATGGCTTTCATGGGATTTCACGGCAGACCATTCCCGCCGAAAAGCGCACTGAGCACGAGCGCGTTTATCCCTTCGGCTGGCTGGGTTTACTGGCCGACGTACCGCCGGTTAGTGATGAGCTGATTTATTGTAAAACCGAGCGTGGCTTTGCCCTGGCGAGCATGCGTTCTGCCACCCGCTCCCGTTATTATTTGCAGGTACCGTTAACCGACAAAGTGGAAAACTGGTCAGATGAAGCCTTCTGGGATGAGCTTAAAAAGCGCCTGCCAGAAGACAGCGCCAGTAACCTGATCACCGGGCCGAGTATAGAAAAATCGATTGCGCCACTGCGCAGCTTTGTGTGTGAGCCCATGCAATGGGGCAATCTGTTTCTGGTTGGTGATGCCGCGCATATCGTACCGCCCACCGGCGCGAAAGGGCTCAACCTGGCCGCATCCGACGTTTCCACCCTGTACAAGTTGCTGCAAAAGCGCTACGCCCATGGCGATTTAACCGCTCCGCAACGTTACTCTGAAATTGCGCTACGCCGGGTATGGCATGGCGAGCGTTTTTCCTGGTGGATGAGCAACATGCTGCACGACTTTGAGCAAGGCGAAGTGAACGGTATGGATAAAGCGACCTTCGACCGCTTTATGCAGTCTGAACTGGATTTTTACCTGACCCACGAAGAAGGCCAGAAAGTGATTGCCCGCCAGTATGTAGGTATGCCTTACGAACAGGTTGACGCCTAGCGTATCGGCCGCAGGATGTAGTGTCTGACATTCATCAGGCACTACAATTTGCCCAGGCTGAATTCACTGTTACCACTTTGAATGACCAGGTGTTCATCACCGTTTTTATTAACCGGCCGGGCAATATCCACCCACTGATAAAACACATTTCGATGGACCAAGGCTTTGAGTCCACGGTGCAGCGTGACATAAGGGAGAGGCTGGTCTGGGTTACTGTTATCTACTTCCAACGGGTGACTCTCAGACAACACAGCCGCATGACCTAAGTTTGAAATCACCTCAATAGCCGGGCCTTCTTCGGTGTTGTGCGTTTGCCACTGAGTGATCACGAATGGCGCATCTTCAACCTGAATGCGCACTTTCTCCGCCGGCGTTTTAAGGAAATACTCGTCGCCCTCCTTAAGCAGTACACTGGCAAATAACTTCACCAGCCGTTCCCGCCCAATGGGACTACCCATGTACCACCAGCTGCCATCGGCCTTAATAACCATATCGATGTCACCACAAAAAGGCGGATGCCATTTATCAAAGGGCGGTGCTGTCTCACGTTGTTCCAGCTGGGTTGCGAGTTCGATCAGATTCATAAGAAACTACCCGGATATTTGATGACGGCGGTATTCACCATTTCCATTGCCAACCGAACACGCTCTAAACCGCCCACTAATGGTTTATACTGACGTTGCCGGTGTTGTAGAGACATTAACACTAATCCAGTCAGGTCGCACCTGTTGCTGGACTTTGCCCCCCGGCAACAATTTCCATTTTGCGCCTGACATTTCGTTAAGATTTCCCGTGTCCAAACGAAAGGCCGCCATTTCAGCAAGTGTTGGGTAACGTCCATTTTGAATTGGATAACCCGCCCGAATATAACGCTTTTTAAAGTTAACCCGCAATTCGCCAACAATTAGCTGCAAAGCGCCATCGGTATAAAACATCGTTCCAGAAGTCGTTACTGGTTTACCTCCCAGTCCCAATATTTGGGGGGCGATTTCGCTGACCGAAAACGTCACGACTTCGCCTGCCGACAACTGAACCAATTGAGCATACACTTTTTGTCCTAAACGCTCGGCAAGTGAAGCAGAAAATACACTGGCGGACTTATGATCATAGCCAAGTAGGTCGGGTACGCTCGCCTCTTCCTCATATTTCAACCCTGCCAACATCTGCTTAACGGTTGCTTCAGAAATGGCCGGCGATAGCTTGTCACTCCTTGCCCCTGGTAGTTCTTTGACTGCTATGTAATCTACCCCCTGCTGCCAGACAACGCGTTCCTCAGCACTCGCTGCAATTGATGAGAACATCACTACAACGACCATTATCCAACGGGTTGATTTTGTTTTTATCATGTTTAGCCTTCTTAATTTACATTAAAGTAACAATATTCAGCAATTCACATACCAGTCTGGCGTTACGGTAATTAGCAGCCCGACTGCACCGCAAACGGCACTTATAATTCAATAAAAATCAGAATATTAAAGACAAATATATAGCAGACTATGCACGCTTAGCGGGAGGCCACATTGGCGTAAGGCGATTTCATTTGTAAAAAAAATGCGACAATTGCGATGCTACAGCTGATGCAAATCAGCTCGATTCTGCTGCGCCCTGAATATGCTCCACATTCAGAAAATAAGAAAAAAACACATATATTCAGACACATAAATACAATCAGCAATATCTCTAAAAAATGGTGCGCCGATTGCTCAGGTAACTATGAAGCGACACTACTGCACAGTTTGAACCGCAGTGCGTGTCACACGATACTTTCATGATTAAATTAAGAGAATCGCGTATGTCTGAGATACCTGTATATCAAAATTACATTAATGGTGAGTTTCAACCTCATTCAGCATCTTATATCGAGGTCACTAATCCCGCGAACGGTGAGCTACTCTCCCGGGTACCCAATGCGGATACGTCGGAGGTAGAAGCTGCCATAACAGCAGCGAAGAAAGCACAAAAAGCCTGGGCAGCTAAACCCGCGATTGAACGAGCACAATATCTTCACAAAATCGCCGATAAGTTGCGACAGAACGTGGAACACCTGGCAGCAGTAATTACCAAAGAACAAGGTAAGGTTCTCAGTCTGGCAACCGTTGAAGTAAATTTCACCGCCGATTACTTAGATTATATGGCTGGCTGGGCACGTCGAATTGAGGGCGAAATCATCACCAGCGACAGGCCCGGTGAAAACATTTTTATGTTCAGAAAACCATTGGGTGTAGTCGCCGGGATCCTGCCCTGGAACTTTCCGTTTTTTCTGATTGCACGAAAAATGGCACCAGCACTGATCACCGGCAACACCATCGTAATAAAGCCTAGTGAAGAAACGCCAAACAATTGCTTTGAATTTACCCGACTACTCGACGAAGTTGATTTACCAGCGGGTGTTTTTAACGTGGTTTGTGGCACTGGATATGGAGTAGGCCAAGCTTTAACGTCAAACAGTCAAATCGATATGATCAGCTTTACCGGCAGCGTAGCTACTGGCTCAGCCATTATGGCAGCCGCCGCGCCAAATGTTACCAAACTCAACCTTGAACTGGGAGGAAAGGCGCCGGCAATAGTACTTGAAGATGCCGACCTCGACCTGGCAGTCAATGCAATTAAGGCATCCCGCGTAATCAATACAGGCCAGGTGTGTAACTGCGCAGAGCGAATTTATGTGCACAGTGCGGTAGCCGATAAATTTATAGAAAAGTTGAGTAGTGCGATGGCAGCGACACGCTATGGTGACCCAATGAAACAGTCCGATCTGGAAATGGGACCACTCATTAACCAGGCCAGTCTGGATAAGGTCATCTCTATGGTAAGTAAGGCGAAAAGCGAGGGTGCACAAGTCATCACCGGCGGTAAAGTTGCAGATATCGACTCAGGCTTTCATTACGAACCTACTGTTCTTGCAGGGTGCCACTCAGGCATGGAAATCATGCAAAAAGAGATTTTTGGACCAGTATTGCCCGTGCAAGTAGTAGCAAGCCTGGAGGAAGCGGTTGAGTTAGCCAACGCGTCTGAATACGGCCTGACTTCCTCGGTTTACACCCGAGATCTCAGGCAGGCGATGCGTGCAATTGATTTACTTGACTATGGCGAAACCTACATTAATCGTGAGAACTTCGAAGCCATGCAGGGGTTTCATGCCGGTACCCGTAAGTCTGGAATTGGCGGTGCCGACGGCAAACACGGGCTCTATGAATATACCCGCACCCACGTCGCCTATGTACAAAATTAAGTCTTATTGATCCATTAACAAAGCGCATTGTGGCGTTATACAGTGCGCTTTTTGCCGACACGACAATTACTAGCAGTTACGTTAGGGCTGCTGCCCTCTGTCTCACGACAGCCAAAAGGAAAATGAAACTAACAACACATAGTTCATATTATATTTTTACTGTTACAAACAGCGTTAGCCTCTGCATTTATAAAAAGTTTTCAACGGTATCCATAGCCTATTTTACGTGAAAGTTATTCATGACCAGATTAAAAAAGAAACTGAGCCGAATTCACATACCTATTTTTGAAATTAACTGCCCATACACCAATTCAGTTAACCAGCAGACAATTGAAATACTCAGCACAAAAATTCCAGCTAACTTTGACATGAAGAGAGCAGAGTTAGTGTTATGTAAATTAGCCATCGAAGATTCACTAACTTTTTTTACTGAGCAAAAACCTGACAATTCATTTGACGAAAACGCCTTTTTAATAATCAATTCAATAGATATTTATTCATCAGTGGAAGAAGCTGATTATTTTTTTCAGAAGACTCAGGCCTCCCCCCCTCAAAATAGTATTAGATTATCAGTTAACAACGCCAGAAATAATCACGTTATATTTATAAACAATTAAATTTAAAATTAAAAAAACCGCAGGTGATGCTGCGGCTTTTTATATACTCACAAAGCAATGAACAGATTAAAACGTCACTGAGATCTCAACGATAATACCGTCCCACTCTGCTCCACCAGCAGCACCGAATGCTGCAGTACCGCCTCCGGAATACTGTTCTTCCTCTTGCGTAACATATTCAGCTTTGAATAACGTGAAATCATTCATCCACCAGCCGCCGCCCAACTGCAAACGGCTTGCGGTGTTATTGCCAGTAATACCAACACTTTCGTTATCTGATTCGGCGTAACGGGCCGCAACATAAAACTCTGAATTAATCATATAGCGCCCTTCTACAGACCAAAACTTCATTTCAGATTCCTGTTCTACATAGCTGGTTTGAAACGCCCCCTGGCCATTTTCCCAGCTATAATCGTCTTTTGCACTCCCGTACAAGGCATGAAACATAACTGTATCGGTCATGTATTGGACATCAGCCTGCCAGATAAAGGCGTCAACGCCCGGCACAATCAACGGGTGGGTTACTCTGGCATTCGGAGCCGAACTGGCAAACTGATAGTTATCGCCGTCTCCCACAGCAATCAACGAGCCAGCGGTCTTCCCTTCTACAGCACTCATTTCATGATTGGTGGAAAAAACACCTGCGGCAAACGATAAACCATTGCTTAAATTATAGGTCCCGCGTAAGCCGTAGTTGTATCCTCGTCCGTCAGAAAAGTCCGCGAAAAAGTCCGGGGTCGACAACGTACCGTCCCAGGTAATACTGCTGCCGCCTGCCAGTTTATGTACCCCATATAGCCACAATCCTTCTTCTGCGGTGATCATGTCAACCAGGCTATTGCCAACAAATGGGTTGCTTTGCACTGCCGCACCATCAGAGTAGCGCAGGAAGTTCTGCGTGGTAGCGATCATATTACCCAGCCTGACGCCCACCTCCTGATTAATCTGATACTGTATCCACGCTAAATCCTGGCTGATAGCAGCGCTGCCGTTATTCCAGTCGTTGGGTTCCTCGGCGAGTTCGGCAAAAACGGATAGCTTGTCTGTCAACTGCGCATTAATATTTAACGCAAAGCGCAAACGATGAAAACCAGAGTCAGTGTTAGCATTGCCCGGGTCCGCCGCTGCGCCGTCGACTTCCATCCCCGCCTGCCAACTTTGCATCACCGCACCAGACAACTGAATCCGGCTTTTTTCCTGCGCAACAGAAGCCGGACTAAAATAAGTCAGCGCTAAGGCAGAAGTGGCTAGTACTATTTTATTAAACTGCATTTCATTGTGTCCCCTGTTTGGAATTTAAACATTCATTCGCAAATAAGGGATGGCAAAGAACATGCCATTGTAATTAAATTGTAAAAATTAAGTTTAACCATTAATTTAAAAGGAATTTTAAATCAATTCGGACTTTATAGAAAAATTATTTTTCTTAAAAATTAAACTAGTGTCGCACGCCAATTGCAGCATAATGCAACAATTAATTACGGCAATAAAAAACCGTTAATTACCTTTCGACAATTAACGGTTCAAATAATAAAACTCAGATTATTAGTAAATATCGTTAGGCTGTACAATATTGTATTTTTTCATTTTTCGGTAGACCGTTGAACGGCAAATACTGAGCTCTTCTGACACCGTTGTAATATTCCACCGGTGTTTTTTTAACGTGTCTAATAATAACTGACCTTCGTGACTGCCTGCATACTTAGACAAAGCCTTTTGTTTGACAACGCCAGTCTCTTGCTCCGTATCTAACGTATCCAGCGAATGATGATCGAGAATCTCATCTGGCAAACTATCAAGCGTTATCAAATTGTTTTCGCTCACCGCAGCGGCATATTTCAACACGCTCATTAGCTGGCGTATGTTGCCAGGCCAGTGATACATTTCCAGAGCCTGGCGAGCCTTTTCATCAATTTGATAATCACCCAAGTGCTGTAGCTCCCGTCTTACTACATTGGCAATAATAGCCGATTTATCAGTACGCTCCCTTAGCGGTGGCAGTTTCAGAGCCATGCCATTGAGGCGGTAGTAAAAGTCTTCCCGAAACTCCTTTTGGTCTATACGCGCTCGCAGATCCTGGTGGGTGGCAGAAATAACCTGTAAGTCCAAAGCCGTCGGCTCGGTGGCACCTAATGGCATTGTTTCCCGTTCTGCCAACACACGTAGCAAGCGTGTTTGCAGTTGCACAGGCATATCGCCAATTTCATCTAAAAACAGGGTTCCGCCATTGGCCAGTTCCAGCTTGCCCTTCATACCATTTTTATTGGCGCCAGTGAAACTGCCGCTGCGATAACCAAATAGCTCACTTTCTATCAACGTTTCAGGAATGGCAGCGCAATTTAATGCGATAAAGGCACCGTCGGCCCGTGCACTGGCATCATGGATTGCCCTGGCAAAGGCTTCCTTACCCGTGCCGGTCTCGCCGGTAATTAGAATTGGAATGTCTTTATCAATAACTTGCAGAACCTGTCGCGCGATTCTTTGCATCCGTGGATCTTCACCACCTAACTCGTTCAGTGAAGGATGCTTTCCTGACGTTAAGGGAGAGGCTGCTTTAGCAGCAGTCCGAACCGATGCAGACGCCACCGACCGGGAACCAGGCACCCGCAATGCCAGTTCAATCTCTTCCAGTAATAGCGGCGAATAAACCTTTATAACATTGCTACCGCCGTTTGTTTTGGTAAGTAACTCATCAATAGAAATACCAATGATATCTTGTAACCGGCTCCCCGGTAGCAGTTGATCAGTTGGCAGCAGTGACGAGTATTCAAAAAATGACGAACGATTTGCCCCGGTGATAACGCCTCTTTCGTTAACCGCTAATAGCTGCTCCTGCGCCAAATCGAAAAAGCTTTCCGCCGGACGGATATTCAACGTCATTTGATTACGATAGGTCTTGCGAAAATAACTGTTTTCAATCATTCGACCGTACATCATGACCATTTGCAGCGTCATAAACTGGCTGCTTCTGTTTTTGTCAGCGCCAAGACATGACGCGTTCAGGCAGCCACGTAATTCCCCCATTGGATCAAATATAGGGGTAACGGAACAACTTAAGTCTCTGTGACTGGGATAAAAGTGCTCATCCCGGTGAATAATAATCGACTCTTTTTCAACCAGACAGGTACCAATACCATTGGTACCTACCTGATCTTCCGCCCAACGCGCCCCGATGAGTAATCCGGATTCTTTGCTGCGGACTTTTTCCCGATCAGGTAGATTTGTCGCCAGGGTTAACCCTGTAGCATCGGTTAGCACTACCGAGTAGCCTGCATCGGAAATTCGCTTGGATAAACCAGTTAGCCCCTGCCGGGCAATATTTAAATAGTCTTCCTGTTGCTGCAATTGCAATCGCATCTCTGAGGACGATAAAACTTCAACCTCATTGGTCGCATGCGGATCAAGGCCGTGCTTTAGCAAGCTACGTTGCCATGAGCGGGAAATCGGTTCTGTCGGCTGAATATTTCGAAGCTGAAATTCGGCCGACATAAATGTTTCAGCACCACTAACGTCCATAGATTGCGAAGTTTGTTTCATCATTACCGTCGTACTCCGTTCTTAGTTTATTGCAGGCAATGTACTAGCAGCATCAGGAAATTCCCCTGGTCAACTATTCAACACCTTATCAAATTAACGTAATGATGCAATTTTTGTAACATTTTTTTCAAATTTGTATTTTTTCTTGTATTTACCGCCACATTGATGTGGATCCGTTTGCCGCCCCCCATCAAACAAAGAGAAAAATAAAACAAATACAATCACTTATTGTTTTTTAAGTGTTATTACTTAGTAGCTAAAAGCCCTGCAGGGAAGGTGCGGCAAAACGGCTCGGCAAATATTGGTAAGTGCGAGTCTGCCAACCGCAACCGAAAAGTGTCTCATTGTTGCACTAACGCTGCGACAGGTGTTTCTTCACTCAAACGACTTTCTGTACTTACTTTTTTCAACGAAACAGCACGCCCCAATAAACCTTTTAAAAATCAACATATTAAGAATATAACCATTGGGGAATGTTATTGGCATGTTAATTGATTTAGGCATTCTGCTCGAACAAAACGACTTTCAGAGGTAAAAAATGAAAAAAACTAGTGCTCCACACCTGAGCTACCTTAGTTGCTGTCTGGGGTTAGCAGGTATCATGGTTAGCTCATATGCATCAGCCGCCGGTCTGACCAAGCTAACAAAAGAAATTGAAGACTACACACCTGTCACGCAAAAGCGGTTAAACGAAGCAAACCCCAAAGATTGGTTGCTACCCAAAGGGAATTACGAAGGCTGGATGTTCAGTGAACTTCAGCAAATTAATAAAAAGAATGTTAAAAAGCTCACACCTGTCTGGACCTACTCCACCAACCTGGACTCCGGCCATGAGGCACCCGCCCAGGTCAATAATGGCGTCATGTTTGTATCAACACCCTACAATCACGTGATCGCTTTGAATGCCAAAACCGGGCAGGTTTACTGGCGCTATAAGCATGACAATCCTTATGATCTGTCGGTGATGCATAACACCAGCCGCGGCATTGCCTTATGGGACGACAAAGTCTATGTCGCCGGACTTGATGGCACTTTGAATGCGCTGGATGCCAAAACCGGGGAACGCATTTGTCAGGCGCAGATTGGTGACTGGAGTATCGGTGCTTATATCACCTCGGCGCCCACTCCGGTGAAAGGCAAAATACTGGTCGGCCCGTCTGGCGGCGAGTATGGCGTGCGGGGCTTTTTAGAAGCGATGGACGCCGAAACCTGTGAACAGGCATGGCGCACATACAGCGTGCCAGGTCCGGGGGAGCCAGGTCATGAAACCTGGAAAAAACAAGGAAAACGCCCCGACGCATGGAAATATGGTGGCGGAAGCATGTGGATGCCGGGTAACTACGATCCAGAGGCCGACATACTTTACTGGGGAGTGGGTAACGGCTCACCATGGCTCGGTGATCAGCGTCCCGGGGATAACCTTTATGTGGCTTCATCGATTGCCATGGACCCGGACAACGGAAAGATCAAAGGCCATTTCCAGTACCATTACAATGATTCATGGGACTGGGCCGCCATGAATGCACCAATGCTGGTTAATTTTAAACAAAATGGCAAAACGGTTAAGGGCCTGGTCTCACCTCAGCGTAATGGCTACATGTATTGGCTGGAGCGCAGTGACGACGGTGAAATAGGTTATGTTGAAGGCAAACCCTTTGTTAAAAATAACGCCTTTAAGTCGCTCAATAAAAAAACCGGTCGCCCTACCTACGACTATGATCATGTTCCGGTCACGGGTAAACGGGTGGATTACTGCCCTAGTCTGTGGGGCGGTAAAAACTGGCCTTACGAGTCTTATAATCCGCAAACCGGCATGGTTTATGTGCCGGCCAATGACAACGTATGTAACTCATTCCTCGGCAAATTTCAGGATGATGTTGAACCTGCATCCGGGCAATTCTGGGCTGGCATCGATATTCCCGACCTCGATGTTTACCTTGATGACCCTAACAAGGGTGTAGGTCAACTTCAGGCCTGGAATATCAATTCCCGCGAAAAAGTCTGGCAACACGACTTTGGCAAAACCATGAACTGGGGCCCTGTGCTATCGACAGCAGGCGGCATTGTGTTTGGTGCTGGTACTAACGACCGGATACTACGCGCCTTTGACGCCGAAAGCGGCGAAGTATTGTGGGAATTCCCGCTTAACTCAACGGCCATTGCGCCCCCTGTGAGCTATGAAGTTGATGGTAAGCAATATATCGCTATTACCGCTGGCTATGGCGTAGACGCACACTGGACCAACAGTGTTCTGGCCGACAAAGATGAATCTGGTGAATGGATCGCAGATGTCCCTGAGGGCGGGGTGATCTGGGTCTTTGCACTGCCGGATTAGGCCTTTTTGAGGTCACGAAAGTCGGCGCATTGGCGCCGGCTTCCAGGTTCGTTGTACATAAACAGATTCAATAAAGAAGTAAGAAGGTATCCTATGACAAATCGTACATCTGACAATGCCAGGCAATCCCGGTGCTGCCAGGCGGATTATGATGGACCAGATAATGGCTTTCGTCGGGACATGCTGAAGTACCTGGCCTTTGCCATTCCTATTGCCAACCTCTCTGTCAGCGGCAAGCTGTCAGCTGCTCAGAACCGACCTGAGCGACTGCCACCACAACCCGGCGACCGATTGACGTATTTCAGTAAAAGCAAACGCGGCCAGATTATAAAACTATCCGATTTGGCCGAACTCGACAAACAACAGCTAATTTTGCCCTACGACGCGCAGAATAACATTGTCCGCGACGGCTCGCGCTACAACCAGGTGCTGCTGCAAAAGCTCCCCGAGAGCAAGCTGTCCAATGACACCAAGGCACTATCGGCAAGTGGTGTGGTGGCTTATTCAGCCATCTGTACCCATGCTGGCTGCCCGGTTACCGGCTGGATGACAGACGAGGAAAACTACATGTGTCCGTGCCACCAGTCTGTGTTTAACCCCAAAGACAGTGGAGTTGTGATGGCCGGCCCAGCACCGCGAAACCTGCCCGCATTACCGCTCAAAGTTGAGAATGACGAAATAGTGGTGGCAGGCAACTTTAATAGTTGGATTGGCTTTGGTAAGCCCCCCAGATAACGGAGAACCCCCATGAACAACAAACATAAATTAATGCTTCCTGTTACCACTGGTCTGCTAATGACGTTGTTTTGCAGCCAGGCAATCAGTGCCGCTAAGCCAATGACAGGCGTGAGTTGCCAGGGCGGCTTTTTTGTCCGTACGCCAGATAAACATATTCACTGGATAAATGACGAAGAAGCAAAACCTGTACAGGTATACGCACAGGATGATGATATCTACGCAATGGCGGAATGTGGCACCGGAGTGGTTACCGTGTTCGAGAAAAAGCAGGCAGAAAAAACCGAGTATGCCGCTTATTACAGCCCGAACTGCAAAGATATTGGTCGCGAACAAGGCGAAACCCGCACGCTTTATCAGGGCGATGTAAAGATAAACCGCATCCGCCCGTCTGCTGATGGCCTGGAAATTCGGCTGGTGAATAACCAGTTTTTGCGCGGCAGTAGTTGCAGCGCAGTTAGCGCTATTAAGTAAGGCAAGAAAGGAAAAGGTAATGGGGCTCATTGGTCGCGGTAAGGTATATATGGTAACACTGCTGACGCTGTTCAGCGCCAGTGGCAATGCGCGGCTGGAAGCCAATGAAGAGCAGGCGCTGAGCAAACTGTTAGACAGCTTGAGTGATTCTTATGCATTTACGGTTGATACTGTGTCGCCGTCAACTGAAACACCAATGTTTCGGTTAGGCATGGAGCTGTTCTTTAGTAAATCACTCAGCGGTAATCAGGATGTTGCCTGCGCCAGTTGCCATCATCCATATCTTGCCGGGGGCGATAGCCTCAGCCTGCCGGTTGGCGAGTCACCGTATAATGACAATTGGGTAGGACCCGGACGCTGGCATGACTGGCAGCGTTCGGCCGATCCAAAAGCTGACGGTACACCCAATGTTGCCAGACACTCTCAAACCACGTTTAACGCGTCATTATACAGCCGCTCGATGTTTTATGACGGGCGCATTTTTGTGCTTGATCCGACCTTACGCTCCCATGGTGAAGATCAGCGCCACCGGACACCGGATAGTAATTTGTGGCAGGGCGATAGCTCTGCAGGACGCGATTTACTCGCCACTCAGGTGCGCTTTCCGGTGATATCCACCGATGAAATGCGTGGCCATACCTTTGCTGCCGACAGTACTAACGATGGGGTACGCCACGCGCTGATCGAACGGCTCAAACAAAGCGAAAATGTACAGCAGTGGCTGCAGCTCTTTCGGCAGGCCTTCGCCTCACCCACTGGCAGCCCGAATTCGCTGATTACATTTGCCAATATCGAAACTGCTATCTCCTATTATCAGTCTACTCAAATCTTGCTGGATGCCCCCTGGTTTGACTATGTTAACGGTAAAACCAACGCGCTGACGGCCAGTCAGAAGCGCGGCGCAAAGCTATTTTTAACCAGTCCGGATAAGGGCGGTGCAGGTTGTATAAACTGCCATACGCCGCCAATTTTTACAGATGAGAAATTTCATAATATTGCTGCGGTGCAGATTGGACGTGGTAAACAACCCAATGGGGAAGATTTTGGCCGCCGCGGCGTAACACAACAAGACAAAGACCGATACGGATTTCGTACTCCTTCACTACTAAACGTGACGGCAACCGCTCCCTACACTCACGCTGGCGCTTTCACGGATCTTGATGCCATCATTGCGCATCATTTGGCACCGGATGAGTCGGTTAGTCAGTTTGACTATAGTTTTGCTAACAACCCGCAATTGAAGCACGTTGCCGGGTTGCTTAGCGACAGTAAACAACACACCCAGGGTGCACTGGCTCAGCTTAACCGGGAGCAAGCCGCAGGCAGCAGCCTGCTGCCTGCCGGCCTGACCCTAACAGAAACGCAGCTAGACGATTTAAAGGCCTTTCTAGCCAGCCTTACCGATCCTTGTATTACCGATAGAGCCTGTATGGCGAAATGGGTACCTGATAGCAATGCATCAGCCCCTGACGAGCTCCGCCTCGTAGCAGAATTTCGCGGCCATATGCCTCCCCCTCAACCTGTAGCCATACACCTGGAGGCAACTCACACCAGTCTGCCTCATCAGGTCCCGGGCCCGGCGCTCCCTGCTGCGTTGCTTAGCGGTGACGCATTTGGCTGTTCCCGCTCTGCGCCGACGCATCAGTCTCTCGCCAAGTACCATAGCCGCCATCAAAGCGCCAAACGCTTTGATGAAGTCGCTGTGAGTGCCGGGTTAGCTCACAAACATCACATCAATTGGGAGAACTATACCCTGTCTTCGGCACAACGCCTGATCTTTAGCGGTGGACTGGCGGCCGGCGATATTGATGGTGACTGCTGGCCGGATCTATTTTTTGCAACCGGCGACGCGGCAGCAGACGTACTGTATAAAAATGAACGAAACGGCACCTTTAGCGATGTCAGTACAGTGTGGGGATTAACCAGCGTTGAACTGTCTAACGGTGCAGCCATGGTAGACATTGACGGCGACGGCGATCTGGATTTATTCACCTCTAATCTGCTACAGCCCGAACTGCCATCCATCACCGGTCAAAAGATGCAGTTGCCAGACTCCCAGCTTCCCACGTTATACCTCAACGATGCGCAACAAAAGTTGCATGTTGCCGCTGACATCGGATTACAAATACAGCTTACCAGTTGGTCTTTTGCTTTTGCCGATGTCAATAAAGATGGCACCGTTGACATGCTGACCAACCATTGGCGCGGCCCCGGACTGGGCGGCGAACAGCCAACCCACCTGTGGCGCAACATAAGCAGCTCGGAGGGGATCTGGTTTGAAGGCCTGGATACCGAGGCAGGCCTTACAGATTTGGTAGGCAATGCAGACTTTACATTTACCGCTAACTTTACCGACATCAATAATGATGGCTGGCTGGATTTGTTGTTTGCAGCAGATTTTGAAACCAGCCAGGTGTATAAAAACCTCCGCGACGGTACCTTTGCTAAAGAGACCCACACCCATGAGATTTCAGATCAGAATGGCATGGGGGCAGCCGTTGCAGACTATGATAACGATGGCTACCTGGATTGGTTTGTAAGCAGTATCTGGGATCCGAATGGCAAGCCGGAAGGTAGCTGGGGGGTCAGTGGTAACCGCCTGTACCACAATCACCAGGGTCGGCTGGAGGATGCAACAACACAGGCTGGTGTGGCCGAAGGGCTATGGGCTTGGGGCGCATGCTTTGCCGACTTTAATAACGATGGCTGGTTGGATCTATTTCACGTTAACGGTTTTGATCTGCCGCCACAACTTAGCCGCCACCTTGGTAACCCGCTGGCGTATCGTCGCCTGAAGCAGGCCATGGCTGAGTTTGAGAATACCCCGAGTCGGCTGTTTATTTCTAATCAGGACGGTACATTCACAGAACGCAGTCGTCAGTGGGGGATCACCGATACCTTTTCTGGCCGCGGCGTGGTCTGCATGGACTACGACCGGGATGGTGATGTGGATATTGTGGTCAGTAACCACGAACAGCGACCGGTACTGTATGCCAATCGTCACAACGATGACGCCAGCAACAACTACTTATCCATTACCCTGCGCGATAGTACGCAAAACACCCGGGCACTGGGCGCTAAAGTGCATGTGACTACCGGCAACACTACCCAGTTGCAGGAAGTACGCGCAGGCGGCGGATTTTTAAGCGGTGCGCCGTCTACCCTGCACTTTGGTTTGGGTGACGCCAGCCAGGCCGACATCATTACTATTGAATGGCCAGACAAAACAGGAAGTGTCAGTACGTTTCACAATATTCCGGCTAACCAGTTTTTATACATCCAGGCCGATCGGGGAACTACTGAGCAACGCTCATCTTCGCCCCCAACCCTATCGCAGTAACGAACAGAGGCAGTAACACGCTATGCGCTTGAATCAATGCTATAACTATCAGGACTTCAGAACCCTGGCGAAAAAACGCCTGCCCGGCCCAATCTATAATTACATCGACGGCGGTGCCGATGACGAGGTAACCATGCGGCGTAACACTGAAGCCTTTAATCAGTGTGATTTAATTCCCGGGGTACTTCGCGGTGTCAAAGATGTTGATCTGAGTATTGAGGTGATGGGTCAGCGGCTTGAATTACCTGTGTACTGCTCTCCGACCGCCCTACAACGGTTATATCACCACCGAGGTGAATATGCAGTTGCGGCCGCCGCCGAAAAGTTTGGCACCATGTTCGGTGTGTCGTCGCTGGGCACCGTGTCGATGGAGAAAATTGCACAGGATTTTGATATTCCCCAGGTGTATCAGTTTTATTTTCATAAAGACCGCGAGCTTAACCGGGCCATGATGGAACGGGCGAAAGCCAGTGGCATACAAGTTATGATGCTGACGGTAGACTCAATCACCGGTGGCAATCGGGAGCGGGATTTACGTACCGGCTTTTCGATACCCTTTCGTCTGACCCTGGGCGGCATGGTTGAATTTGCCCGTAAACCCGCCTGGGGCATCAACTATCTGCTCCACGAAAAATTCTCCCTACCACAACTTCAGGCCCATATTGACATGGACGGCGGCAGCAGCTCTATCGGTGATTATTTTACCAATATGCTGGATCCGGCAATGAACTGGCAGGATGTGGCTGACATGGTTGAATTTTGGGATGGTCAGTTTTGTTTAAAAGGCATTATGAGCGTTGAAGATGCCAGACGTGCCGTAGATATTGGCTGCACCGGTATCGTGATTTCTAATCACGGCGGACGCCAACTTGACGGCTCACGCAGCTCTTTTGATCAACTGGCCGAAATTGTCGACGCTGTAGGCAATGATATCGACGTTCTTTTTGACAGCGGCGTGCAGCGTGGCTCACATGTACTTAAAGCACTGGCGCTGGGCGCTAAAGCGGTGGGAATAGGGCGGATGTACCTGTATGCACTGGCGGCGGCCGGACAGCCAGGTGTGGAGCGGGTCCTTAAGCTCATGCAGGCTGAAATTGAACGCGACATGCGACTCATGGGCTGCAGCAGCATAAAGGACCTGCAACGGGAACATGTTCGCTTTCGTCCCTGATCCCCTGCCCGCAAAACGGCAATAACCCCAATAGAGCGATGACTGCGTGAACTCACCTGTTCGCGACACATCGGCAACTAACGACAGAATCAGCAAGGCCAATATGACTCAGCATCACTTAATGACCTCACTAACCCTACTTCTCATGAGCCCGCCTCTGCTGGCTGCAGCAGTAACACCCTCTGCGGGACCACCAGCAGTTGAAGATATTGAAGTAGTAAAAGTAACTTCAACGAGATTATCACGGGATCTCTTTGCTACCCCTGCGGCAGTTTCGCTACTCGATGCCCGGCAGGAACTGCAACTGCAGGAAGCACTGCAGTTAGACGAAGCGCTTCAATTTGTGCCTGGCGTATATTTTCAGAATCGCTATAACTTTGCTCAAAACCTGCGGATATCCATCCGCGGTTTCGGTTCGCGCGCTCCGTTTGGTGTGCGCGGCCTGCAATTGCAGGTTGATGACATCCCTTACACATTGCCTGATGGCCAAACCCAGGTGGATGATATCGATTTAAACAGCGTCGAACAATTACAGGTTATCCGGGGCGCAGCAGCGGTGCAGTACGGTAATGGTGCTGGCGGTGCAATTGATATCACCACTGTGACCGGCGATAGCCTGCAAGGAGTTAATGCCAGCCTGAATGTCGGCAGCCATGATTTTTATAAAGTAAACCTGCAGGCTGGCACCAGCGAGAACGACATCGACGCGGTTATCAGCATGAGCCACCTTAACTTTGCCGGCTACCGCGAACAAAGTCAGGTAAAGAAAAGTACCCTGCGCGGTAAACTGCGCTGGGACCTCAGTGACACTAAAAGCTTTACGATAATCACCTCGCTGATGGATATGCCTGAAGCACAGGATCCGGGAGGCCTTACCGCCGCGCAAGTGACTTCAGATCGACGCCAGGCTACCTTTATGGCCAGCAGACTAAACAGCGGGCAGCAAGTGGCACAGCAAACCATCGGACTGGTATACCACGATAAGGACATCTTGCATGGCAGCTGGTCTGCCAATACCTTTGCTACCCATCGCAACTTTACCCAGCAGCTACCCTTTCCTGGCAGCAGTCTGATTAGGTACGACCGTTGGTTTTATGGCGGCAGTATTGAGCTTTCTCAGGACTGGCAGAACGCTGGCTGGCCAGTAAGGTATACCGCAGGCGCAGAAATCCGCCGTCAGGAAGACGACCGCACCCGATTTAGAGTCACTCCGGATAAAGTTGTCAAGCAGCAAACCGCAGATGAATTGCAGCAAGCCACTTCAGTTGGCGTATTTGCCATTGTCGACTGGTTGCTCTTTGACACCCTCACCCTGACCACCGGCGTGCGTTATGATGATCTTGCAATGTCGATAAACGACCGGCTCGGCCTTAGTGCGGTAGGCTCAGGCGAGCGCCACTATCACCAATGGAATGGCAACATTGGTATAAGCTATCGGCCAGGCACGCAACACCAATGGTACGCCAATGTTGCTTCAGCCTATGAGTCACCTACCTTTACTGAGTTTGCCAACCCGCAGGGCAGCGGCTTCAATCCCGTATTAAAACCCCAGGATACCTTGAGTCTTGAGCTCGGTTGGCGCGGCCAGTACAACGATTTAAATTATGATGTAGCGCTGTTTTCCATCCGCGTTACCGACGAACTCATTGCCTACGAGATTGACGGTCGGGCATTTTATGAAAATGCCGGCAAGACCAATCGCCATGGCCTTGAAACGGCCCTTCAGTGGCAACTTAACCAACGCTGGCAATGGCGTAGCGCGCTGACACTTGCCCGCTATGAGTTTGGTGACTTTGCCGCACTCAGCGGCGACAACCTGGATGGCAACCGGATGCCAGGCTTACCCCAAATTCAATGGGTTAATCAGCTCAACTGGCAACAAAATGCATGGCGAGTGGAACTGGAAGGTACATTCAGCGGTAACTACTATGCAGAAAACAGCAATACAACGGAAATAGCACAGTATTGGCTGGTGAACGGCCGGGTTGGCTATGATGTTACTTCTACTTTGCGAATTCAGGCCGGTGTGCGTAATCTTTTCGATAAGATGTATTTTTCGAATGTCAGAGTAAACGCTAATGCCGACCGGGAAGTAAGCAGTCGGGGTTATTTCGAGCCCGCCCCGGGTCGCAGCTTTTACTTCGGCCTGACCGCCCAATTTTAACTGCATAAAACCTGCACAACGCTATTACACGGTGAGGGAAGCGTGCAGTAAATTGCGCGCGAAACCCGCGGAGGACTTCCCCGACATGCTACCCATTGCCAATCGCTGCAGAGCTATGCACAGAATTGCCCACCGGTTTATAGCGCTGGATCAGCATTAATACAGTAAAGGCTAGTAGCGTTGCAACAATATCATTCCAGTCGAAGTACATTTCTGGAATGAAAGCCTGATGAACCTCCCACAACAACGCCCCGCAGGTAATACTTATAATGCAGTTGCGGAGTTTTCTGTTAGTCACAGAATGGGCAAAAGTAACGTAACCAGACACTAGGATCACCACATATAAATAGCTCATCACCGAACCCAGCAGTACATCCAGCCCGCCATGAATACCGGTGTAGACGTCACGATGTAATTTAACTGCCAGCGACAATATCGCCGACAGGGTGAACATGATTAAATGAATTGCTCTGTTATCCATTACAGCATCCTAACCAGAAATTAGCAGCGTTAGCCATAAATGATAGCTGGCACTAGGAAAGCTGTACTCAGGGTTAGAAAATACAAAATCAGTAGTAGAAAGTGCAAAGATTGGTTTTCCTACAGGGTTAAACTGTGGCCGCCTCAGTTTCATACTTACCGTGTTTATGCACCACATACCCTAACACCCCGCCAAAGATATCCATTAGCGCATGTAAGGCAATCACCACCCACAGCGACTCAGTAAGCACATAGATAATACCTAACACCAAACCGATAACGCCGGTTCGCAGCACATTGGCCCAGCCCTGATAGAGATGACACAAGCCAAATAAAAAGCTGCCCAGCACCAGGCTCACCCACACGCCCAGAGGCTCGGCAAACACCGCTAAAAAGAAGCCCCGGAATAACAGCTCCTCGCAAATACCGGCCGACATCGACACCCCGCCCGTAAACCAATACAGCTCACGCTTATTGACAGGCATTAACCAACTGTGGGTTTGCATGGCATCAAAGAGCTGTTGATACTGTGGCGTGCCTGGCTGAATTCTACGAATATGCCAGTACATATAAGCCAGCCCAGCCAGTACCAATAGTACGCCTGCCCAGTTAGGCCAGCTGTTTTGCCAGGTAAGCCCCAGACGCTCTGCCGACACAATGTTGAACGGGAGTAATAGCAGTAGAAAATTGGTTGGCAACCATAAAAACCCGATGGTTTCTTTATACATGGCGAGTTTGGTTTTACGCCCTGCGATAACCGCCAGTTTATTTTTATCCGCTTCCCACAAGCTGTACAACACCATGCCAGCCATCATTGCCAGTACCAGCCACTCGCCTGAATGTAATGTCATCTTATTTGCCCTCTCTCCACCAAAAATTGAGTAAAACCAGCTTAAAGAGTGGCAATTGATAAATAAATATATTAAAAATTGTAGTTACTTATACTTTTAGTTTACACAATGATTAATCCTAAAGATCTCGCCATATTCTGTAAGGTTGCTGAGACGGGCAATATGTCTCGGGTGGCCGAGTCAGAAGCCAAAACCGTAATGGCCATCAGCAAGCAAATTGCTAAGCTGGAAGCGCAGCTTGGCCAGGCGTTGTTTATTCGCTCCCGACGACAGTTGCTATTAACCGAGTTTGGCAAAGCGTTTAAGCACAAAAGCGAGGCTTTACTGGAACAACACCAGGCGCTGATGCAATGGAGCCACACCAAAGCCACGGTAGTCAGCGGCGAGTTGAGAGTGCTGTGCCAGAGCAATGAGGTAGTAACGGAAACCCTGGTGCCCTGGATGGCCGAATTTACTGCGCAATATCCAGAGCTCACCCTGTCGCTGGATGTGAAAGAATCGCTGATCAATATTCGCGATGACGACTATGATGTGTTCTGGTCGGTAGGTGATTACCTGGGCGGCAGATACCCGGGATTAAAACGCCGCTCCATCTGGAAAACCCGATACGGGGTATTTGCCTCCCCGGCTTATCTTAAAGCTCATGGTACGCCCGACCACCCGGACCAATTGGCAGAGCATAAGGTAATCGGTTATCTGTATAACCAACCGAGCAACGTACTGGTGCTGCAAGACAGTAACGGCGAGCACATTTACGCCACACCGCACTGCCAGATAAAAACCGTAGCCGGCATGGTAGAACTGGCCGAAGCAGGCCTGGGGCTCATAAACGCACCGGTGGAATCCGGCCACATTCAACGCCTGCTACAGCAAAATAAACTCGCCCCGGTGCTACAAGACTATTGGTGGCAGGATGCCGAGGTTTGCGCCTATTACCACCCATCAACACCTACACAGGCAAAGGTACGGGTATTTCTGGATTTCTTTTTGGCCAAGCGGGAAGAGTGGCAGTTTTAAGTAGGCCATACTCAAACGGCATTAGGGAATATTTAACGCATTTGCCTTAAGAGTCGGTGATCTATTGAGTAATAAATTGACGAGTTTAACTCCTGACTCATTCTCGTATACAGGGTCATGTATAAATTTATTTCATTCAGAATTTTGTATATTAAAATTTTATACACATTTATGAATAAAATTGCTTTATCCTTATTTCTGTATAAAATCTATTTATACAATATAGTGCATAAGAGATTACTGTGAAGATAAACACGCCAAAAGATCTAAGTGCCGTTATCAGGGACAGCAGAAAGTCTAAAGGCTGGACGCAAGCTAATTTAGCTAAGCGTATCGGCGTCTATCAAAGGGATATTTCTAACTACGAAACAAAGTCTGAAAAAGTCTCTGTCGAGATGCTGATCAAACTTTGTGCGGCGCTGGACTTAGAATTGAATATCGGCAATCAGCCCAATAAAGAAGTGTCTGCAACGGCCGCGCCTTACGCGAAGAAATCACTGAGATTCTAATGGGGCGAAAATCACATACCCGCACACTCTACTGCTCTATGAACGGATTTCCGGTAGGTGAGTTGTATTTAAAAAATGGCCGTATGAGCTTTAAATACTCCCCGGAGTGGTTAGACGTAGACGGCGGCCGTGCCATCTCTCTTAGCTTGCCTATGCAAAGGGCAGAGATAACAGGAGATGCAGTACATGCTTATTTTGACAATTTACTACCCGATACAACCACCATCAGAGAGCATATGAAAGACCGCTTAGGTGCAGAGAGCGCCAGGCCCTTTGATTTATTAGCCAAGGTTGGAAAAGACTGTGTTGGTGCGCTCACATTCACACAGGTGCCTGCCACAGGAGAAATGCCTGCGCTCTCACTCACGCCATTGTCTGAGGACGCAATAGCACAAATTATCAGAGAGACCCGCATTGAAAAAATGTTAGGGATGAACTCAGATGATGATTTCAGAATTTCTCTTGCCGGTGCCCAGGAAAAGACCGCGCTTACCCTGTGGGAAGGCAACTGGTGCCGGCCACACGGCGCAACACCTACCACGCATATATTCAAACCCCCCATTCTTCATCACGAAAGTTTAGGAATAGACTTATCTTCAAGCGTAGACAACGAGTGGTTTTGCCAAACCTTTATGAAAAACTTAGGTTTGACCGTCGCAAATTGTGACATTGCGCAGTTTGAAGACCAGAAAGTACTGCTAGTGGAGCGCTTCGATCGCAGAGTTGAGGAAGATGTCATTTTCCGACTTCCCCAGGAAGACATGTGTCAGGCATTAGGAAAAGTGAGTGGCTCAAAGTATGAGGAAAACGGTGGCCCGGGCGCCGGAAAAATTATGGCGTTGCTGTCTGGCTCACGAAACGCCTATGAAGACAGGCTCGAATTTTTACGGGTACAAATTGTATTTTGGTTACTTGCGGCGATTGATGGGCATGCAAAGAACTTTAGCATTGCGCTGGACCAGGATGGTTATCGGCTTACACCCTTCTACGATGTGCTAAGTGCTTACCCCTATTTTGGTCAGGGCAACATCCAGGCAAAGAAAATAAAGATGGCAATGAAAGTCCACAGCAAAAATACGCACTACAAATGGCATGAAATTATGCCACGGCACTGGCCAGAGCACGGCAAAAAACAAGGCATAGATGAAGATCAAACATTCGCTATCCTGACCTCTTTAGACGACAACGTAGAGACAGCACTTAATAACACCCTCAAGCAGGCTAATGCGCTTTTTGACGTTGAGGTGGCCGAAGTAATTACCGAACGCACACTTACCTGTCTGCGCAAAATTACGACCTTTCTGAAAGCATAGCGGTATCTGGTTATAGCCTGGCTATCACAGTGGCTTCACCACGAACTGCTGGCGCAACGTACTTTGCGTAGCGGAACAATAAAAACCTGAACGCTTTCACTTATGATGAAGAGGTTATACCAACGTTTACAAGAGCACTTTATTCAGAAAAAACCAGACCTGGCGGGGAAGCGTTACAGATGCTGACTCATATAAGCCAGCGCAGTTTCAAACGCAGATTTCTGAAAACCTTTTAAGCCGGTCTCGCTGAATTCTATAAACACGCGACTTTCTTTTAACGCCGTTTTGATTTCGGTGGGCAGAATCACGATAACCTGCACCCCGTTTAGCAATTCCAGCGCCGCCTCTAATTTAAAACCAATAGCGCCACCAGCAAACTTGCCCTTCATCGGGCGCTGGCGGATAACGATGGTTTCAATTTTATAATCCTGCACCAGCTGCGCGAAGGATTTCTGAAAATACTTAAGCTCATGAGCAGTAGCGGCTCTCTGTAAGCTCAGTTTACGGGTACGGCAGTCAGGAAGCTGAATCAGGCCATTTTCCAGATTCATCAGGGCAATGTTGGCATCATTTCCGGCCAGTTCTACACCACATACACGCATTACAAAACTCCACTTTAAATATCAACCTGGATTATATCGGATTTAACGAGGTTGCGGGCTGGTTTTAACGATTTTCCGATGGTGAAAGCTTAGAGGGTGTATGTTTAACGGTCATCAGGGAGTATTTAATACGTATGTCTTAATAAACGTTGGTTATTTATTATATTTTGCTTTGCAAGCAACCGATTTGTAGACTCGACTTTAGTAATATTTCAAGGAATGTATAGATGGAACTACTGATCGTTTTGTTGATCGCATTTTTGCCTTTTATTATTATTTTCTCGGCGATTGCCGTCATTGCCAAGTCCTTTCATAAACGATCTCGGGTTCCTTTCGATTATTCTGACATGATCAGAGTCCCGGCCTTTACCCTCATTCAAAATCAAAGAGATGAAACGTTTAATATGCTGCAGTGGACTTTCATGTCCGCCATATATTTTCAGCTACCTTTCTCCATTCCAACACTTGCCCGACTGCTTGGATTCGAAAGTAAAATTGGACAATGGTGGCTCTACGCGGGTATCTTTTCCATTGTTGCAGTTTACGCTTTAGTTAAAGCAGTACAGGCTTTTACCAAGCTCCGAAATATCAGACTCGGCATCGAAGCAGAATGGGCAGTTTCTTACGCATTATCAAAAATTACGAACCCTAATGTTCGAGTCTTTCATGATATTCAAGGGCCAAACTTTAATATTGACCACGTAGTTACCTACCCCGGTGGTGTGTTGGCGATTGAAACCAAAGGAAGAAGAAAGCCGAATATCAAAAACTCAAGACAAACCCACAAGTTGGTAGTGCAAGGTAACAAGATCCAATTTCCTCATGGCCCCGACACCGCAATAATCGAACAAGCAACTCGTCAGGCAACCTGGCTGTCTAAAGAGTTAAGTAAAAGCACAGGCATGGAAGTAATCACCAACCCCCTGGTAGTTATCCCAGGCTGGTTTATTGAAAACAAACAAAAGCCAACCGTACCAGTAATGAACCATAAATCACTGGCCAAGTATTACAGTCTTACGAGAAAAACTATACTTAATAGTTCTGCTCTGGAGCGGATAAATCATCAGATAGAACAACTGGCAATGAGGCGATCAGATGAGCTTTAGATTTACAACAGATCTTTCTGCATGAGGCTCACATTACCATTCTTCGAGTTGCTGAAAGTCTTTGATTCGGTCCCGCTGTAATGTGAGCGCATCGAAGACATCCTCAAAACTACGGTTACTATCAGGCAGGTTCGGCAGCGCGAGATTAGCCTGAGTAAAAAACTCATCCGCACTGTCAGACCAGCCTTGTTGCCACCAGTCTGTGATGATTCGTCTGTTTTGCTGCAAACGGGCGGAGCTGGGCAATTTATCTGATTTCCTGGCGTTGATGTGCGTTTTTGCAGGGAGCAAATTCCATAAATCATTATTCGGCCATCGGGAAAATGGCATAGCGTGGTCGATAGAATACTCTGCCACCAGCTTTTTCCCCGACCAGCTACAGTTTACCTTTTCACTCTCAAGCAAGGTGTTTACCCGGCTTCTAACTCGCGCTGTGGTTCTGCGTGGATCTTCCCAGGCTAACGCTTTAAGCAAATCAGATTGAGAAAACGCCATCGCCCGTTTTGCCGTGTAAGACAATCCTGATAAATTATCTTCATTGGGCAGAATATGAACAATGCAATAAAAAAATGCAAAGTACGTTTGTCTGCAAAAGCCGGGCTTATTGAATAGCTTATCACCTAACTTGCCAATCATAGATTAGCCTTACACCATTCCAACTCGCGTTCATTTTAAAAGCCAACCGAAATAAATTAACTTCATGTAATCTATAGAGAAAAAAACTCTATCAACTTTACAGAACGCCTCGAAAGGCTTTTTTTAGTTATAATATGTATAATGACTGTCCTTTGGTCTAGATTACGCGCTTAGCTATTGAAACCCACAAAAATACTGTATATAAAAACAGCTAAAGAGTCATTGGTCGGATAGAAATAACATGAAACAAAAATACAAACTCATCGATTTATTTTGTGGTGCAGGAGGCATGTCACTAGGCTTCGTTGACGAGCGATTTAACGGTGAATTTGAAAGTATTTTGGCTATCGATAATGATGAGGCCGCGGTAGCCACATATAATGCGAACTTTGGCGACGACAACCATTGTTTCCACGAGAATATAGAATTGTGGTTGCAGGATAATGCAGTTCCCAAAGCAGACGTAATTATCGGAGGTCCGCCCTGCCAAGGTTTCAGTCTACTTAACAAAAATAGGGATGGTGATGCTCGTAGACAGCTATGGGAACCATACATGGACATTGTTGCACAATCAGAAGCTTCAGTTTTTGTTATGGAAAACGTTCAAGGTTTACTCAAAAGCTCTGAGTTCAATGATATACATAACAGAGCGCTAGAACTTGGATTTGAGCTTCTAAATCCACTTGTTCTTAATACTGCCAATTACGGTGTGCCTCAAACTCGTAAGAGAGCAATTATTGTTGGTGTAAAAACTGATCACTTCGATCGTTTTGATAGGTTACCAGCATTCCCTCCTCCACCAACACATCAAAACCCTAGCACCGGTGGCGAGCTTCCTGCCTGGAGAACAGTTAAAGAGTTTATTCATGATCTCCCAGAGCCTGAAGGCACAGAAGTTAGAGCTGAACTAAGTGGTCCTCTTAACTTGCATTTTGGGCGAAAGCCTACTGATATAAGCAAGGAAAGATATAAAGCTGTTCCTCTCGGCGGAAACCGTTTCGATTTGCAGAAAAATAGGCCTGATATAACTCCAAAATGCTGGATAAACAAAAAATCTGGTGGCACCGATTTATTTGGCAGACTATGGTGGGACCGTCCCTCAGTGACAATTCGTACCGAGTTTTTTAAACCCGAGAAAGGCCGCTACCTCCACCCAGAGGCCAACCGTCCAATAACGCACAGAGAAGCAGCCAGGTTGATGACCTTTCCTGATGACTTTGTGTTTTCAGGAACAAAGATAGAAATAGCGAGACAGATTGGAAATGCTGTGCCTCCTATTTTCGCCTGCAACATTGCCGGTTATATTAGTGAACTACTTGAGTTTGTTAATAAACATAAAATACGAAGAGTTGCTTAATGGCTAGAAGGTCGCAACGGACAGATCCTGAAACGCTAAGAGAAGAATTAGTCAATTTATTGATCAAGTTTAAGACGAAATTGTTAGAAGATGACCTTCGAGATAAGGTCAAAGATCTTATCCCTGCAAATCACTTGCTTCGAGACTTGGGAAGTTCCCTCATTGATGAGGACGGTACTAATTCAGCCAGAGACCGCATACTTGCTTATTTTAGAAAATACCCATCAACACTGATTTCTGGAGACGAGGTAATGGTCGTTGCAGGTATTAGTGAGTATGCACGTCGCATCAGGGAGTTACGTGTTGAAATGGGGTGGCCTATTCAGACTGGACTGGCTCTAAAAGACATAATCGAGGATGACAAAGGTTTAGAAAACCTATATCCAAAACAGCTACTTAAAAAAGATTTCTACGTTCTAACCGAAAATAATCAAGATAGAGATGCTGCTTACAGATGGAAACTTGCTAATACAATTCGCAAAAACAATGCTGGCGTCAAAAGTAAAATTATTGACTACTTTCTTAAAAACGTTGGCAAAGAAGTTACTGGTGAAGAATTGAAATACTTGGCCAATGACCGCTCAGAATGGCCTAGGCGAGTAAGAGAGCTACGAACTGAAGAGGGTTGGCCAATAGCAACTAAAGTCTCAGGCCGTCCTGACCTTAACGTAGGCATATATGTATTAGAAGAAGATCGACAGGCCGAAGTACACGATAGAAAAATACCTGATCCAGTCCGTATTGGTGTGCTAGAAAGAGATGATTACTCATGCTGTAACTGCGGCTGGAACCATCAGAATAGGAACGAAGCAGACAGGTTTCGTAACCTACTGGAACTACATCATATAGAGCATCACGCGAAAGGGGGCAAAAACTTGTTAGAAAACCTGATTACACTTTGTAATATTTGCCATGATGAAGTTCACCGAGGAAATATAAGCTCTGAAAAGTTGCTCAGCCTTATCACTTGATATTCAGACCTAAATAAACCGTATTTTGGACATGTGCTCCAGGTGGTGATATTAGACCCAAATTTTCTACTTTGAAGGATTGTGAAACCTGTCGCTGGCAGCTTATCGAGCAAAACTAAAAAACTCTAATTAAAAACTGTCTCATAAAAAGAGGGAGTGGCCATATCGTTTCAACGGCTAATAAAGACGCTACGCATCTGCTACATATTTAGAAAGGGATGTTTTACAAGAAGCAGTCGGGCTAAACCCTTTAAAAATGGCGCACCCGATAGGATTCGAACCTATGACCTTTGCCTCCGGAGGGCAACGCTCTATCCAGCTGAGCTACGGGTGCTTTCTGTGTAAACGGCTAGGAACCGTCTAGAGTGGCGCATTATAGGAGTTCATCTGGTTAATTTACAGTAAAAAATGAAAATGCCGGTGCTGATGTTTAAAAATCAGGCAAATTTGGCTTTTGCTTCGCGTTCTGAATTGGCTTAGTCTGGTTTTAACAATTAAGGATGTTAAGTGTATGTCTCGAATTTGGCAGGTTATTTTGTGTGGTTTTCTGGGTGCGCTGGTTTCATTCTCGGCCCTGGCTGATGAGCAAAGCGATTTGGATTTTTACCATAACGTGTTTAGCGCCCCACCGCTGTTACCCAAACAATACACGTCTGATTGCGGCGTGCCCGACTGCATTGCGAACATGATGCCAGGCGCGACTATGCGCAGCCGCAAACCAAACCCCGATTATTTTACTGTTGAGCAGTCTGGTACCGCTCCTGGTTGGGAAGAACGGGTAGCCAGTGATTGGAACTACTTTAATGTGCCGGCCTCACTGGGCAAAATTACCCTGATTGATTTTGGTGCTACGCCCGATGGAACAGGTTATCGCTATCTGGCGAATGCCAATACCCAGGATGTGCTTTATGAGCCCTGGAGCTCTTCTAAAATTATGGCTTTTGCCGGGGCGCTGACGACGATTGGCCGGGAAGTGAGTGCTTCTACTCTGGTGGGTGATGTAAAGCTGGGCGATCTGATCACCAGTATTAACAGTTATGCGCCCTCGGGTAAGGCAGATGGTAACTCCAATGCCATTGCCACCTACTTTGCGAACATTGCCGGGCGGGAAGTTCTTACCGGTTTGTTTCATGACAAATGGCTTAACATGAACAATCCGGCCATTCGCTTTCGGGGCGCCTATGGCCCTACTGCGTTTGCGCCGAGCTCAGCCGACTGGCAGTTCGATTTACGCAACGAACTGGCTGTGGAGCCGTTTGAAGAGGCCAGCGACGATCCTTTTTATCAAGCGTATCGCTGCGATGAGTGCGGTATAACCGGTAATAAGCCCATGACAACGCTGGCCCAGGCTGAGTTTTTAAAGCGCATGGTTACCCATACTTCAGAGCCACAAACCCGCTTACCGGGCTTTAGGACTTCTCACCTTGATATGCTGTTGTATGGTAATGGCCATAGTAATTCGGTGGTCGATGCCGGCGGCATGCAGGCGGGTATCGGCGTACTGTTGGCCCGTGCCATTGCTAATGCGCTGGCGCCAGGCTCTGACGCCTCGGCAAAGGCGGTGCTGGATGAATTAACGGGTGGCAGATGGCGCATCTTTCAGAAAATTGGTGCCGGGCCCAGTGAAACCCGCAACCAAAGCGAAACGGTTTTACTGGCGCATGTGATCTTGCAGCTAAATGGAAAGCTCATGCGGGAGTTTACGCTGGCCGTGCAAACCGAGGTGCCTGGAGCCAACGAAGCCGGTGTTGGCCGGGCTGGCAAAAAAATGCAACAGTTGCTGAATATTGCCATGGCCCAATTGCTTGGCGAAAAGTCATCTAAAATGGCTGCCGGGCAGTAAAAATGGTTGCCCGTAAGCGACACAGCGGCAAAAAAGCGTTTTTTATTGGCTTTTTGTCGGATAAGGACTAATCAATTAGTCTCAAACAGTTGTCGCGGCTGGATTAACCTTTATAATCATGCGGATTATTTATTTTTCAGACCAAAATTACCTGGAGACGATTGTGAAATTAAAAACGTGGTTAGGTATGGGCGCTGTAGTACTGGCAGCTTTTGCGGTAAACGCTCAGGAAATGTCAGACGAGGCGATCAAAGAGCGTATTAAGCCAGTTGGCTCTGTGCACGTTGCAGGCGCTGCGGCCGCTGCACCTGCCGGTGCATTGTCGGGTGAAGACGTATTTAACAAAGCTTGTGTTGCTTGTCACGCTGCCGGTGTACTGGGTGCGCCTCGTGTAAACAACGAAGCCGACTGGGCGCCTCGCCTGGAAAAAGGTTTCGACGCTGTATTAGCCAATGCGATTAACGGTTTCAATGCCATGCCTCCTCGTGGTACCTGTGCCAGCTGTAGCGATGACGACATCAAAGCAGCCATTGAGTACATGACCGAAGAGCTATAACGCTCGGTAACACTGACAACCTGCATGTTTTGCGCAACTTCGGCGCATTTCGACACCAAAACAGCAGGTTGTTGGTGAGTACATTCCCTCCAAAGCTCTGGCAAAATTATCCACAATAGAGTAAGTTATTCGTTTTACTCTAGCGGATTGCCGGCTGCTGTTTTTTTATGTCATCTGAGTCAACAAAATACGAGTTGTCAGAAGCGGAATTAAGAGAGCTTATCCCGCAGCTGCAGCAGTTAACTGATAAATACAAGCGTGCTGAAAGAGTTCAGAAAGCGCTGTTTAACATATCAGAGCTGGCCAGTTCCGTTAGTAACCTGTCTCGCCTCTATCCTGCTATTCATGAAATCATCGCCGACTTTATGGATGCGGAAAACTTTTTTGTTGCCTTTTACTCGCCTGATACCGCCATGGTGGACATGGCCTACTTTGTTGATGAGTTCGATGAACAGGTGGTTAAGCAGCTACCCGCCGAAGAGCTTAAAAAAGGCCTTACCGGTTATATTCTTGAGTCCGGCAATCATGTTTTTTATCGCAACGATAACCAGGATGAGTTTGATAAAGACCATAAAGTGGAGCTTATCGGCAGTCAGCCCCACCAGCTATTAGGCGTGCCATTAAAACGCGGTAGCCAGGTCATTGGTGCCATGGTGGTTCAAACTTACGACGATAACGTGAGTTACACCCAGGAAGATCTGGAAGTATTGCTGTTTGTTTCCCAGCACATTGTTACCACCGTCGACCGGGTAAAAAACCGCGAGCTTACCGAGCGTACCATTCGCGAGCGTACCCGCCAGTTACGCCAGATCAACGACGACCTGCAGGAAGAAATCCTCGAACGCCAGAAAGTCGAAGCGCTGCAGCAGGCCTTATTTGAAATATCAGAACTGTCGGCGACTGCCAGCCGCAACATGGACTCTTTCTACTCCAGCTTGCACGAAATTATTGCCCGGCTGATAAGCGCGCCTAACTGCTATATTGCCATCCTCGATGATACTAAGCAGTTCCTGAACTTCCCCTATTTCAGCGATACTCAGGATGAGGCGCCAGGTACCCGCCCGTTGGGCTTTGGCTTGACCGAGTTTGTTATTCGCCGTGGCCAGGCGGAGCTGATTGATCCGTCGCGTATCTTGTCGCTCACCGAAGACGGCGAAATCGACGTTACCGTAGCCCAGCGAATTTTAAAGCAGGCCAACTCCTGGCTGGGTTCCCCGCTGATCATTGATGGCGAGGTGTACGGGGTGATTGCCGTGCAAACCTATGGTAAGTCAGCCAAGTACACCCCGCGCGATTTAGAATTGATGCGCTTTGTATCACACCATATTGCCGTGGCGCTGGAGCGTAAATTTCGCGCCGAGGCCATGCACGCCTATAGCGAGCAGCTGGAAGAGCGGGTGAAAGAGCGTACCACCGAGCTTAACCGGGCTAATGATGTGTTGCGCCAGCAAATAGAAGAGCGCAAGGAAATTGAGCTTAAGCTGATCCACGACGCCCATCACGACACCCTTACCGACCTGCCCAACCGCTCGATGTTTGCCAGCCGTCTGGAACTGGCCATTGCCAATAAACAGCGCCACCCGGAAAACCTGTTTGCGGTACTGTTTATCGACCTGGACCGCTTTAAAATTATTAACGACACCCTTGGCCATCATGCTGGGGATGAGTTTTTAATTGAGGTTTCCAAGCGTATTACCAAATGTATCCGGGGCCATGATTTACTGGCCCGGCACGGCGGCGACGAGTTTGTGCTGCTGCTGGATAATTTTGAGTATACCTCCGATGTGGAAGAAATCTCCGCGCGCATTATCGACTCCATTTCGGAGCCGTTTATTCTGGATGATAAAGAGATGTATTCCGGCGCCAGTATTGGTATTGCCCATGTGGAAACCTACTACCGCAGCGCCGATGAAGTGATCCGCGACGCCGATGCCGCCATGTATCAGGCTAAATCCCTGGGCCGTGGCCGGTTAGTAATATTCGATAAAAGTATGCGTGAGCGCCTGCTGGAAGAGCTGGAGCTGGAAAACGAGTTTCGTCGTTCACTGCGCGACAAAGAGTTTGAATGCTACCTGCAGCCGATTATTAATCTCAACACCAAGCTGCCGCTGTATCACGAAATTTATGTGCGCTGGGTGCATCCGTCGCTGGGTAAAATCTCCCGCGAGCAGTTCCGCCAGGTGGCAGAGCAAAGTGGCCTAATTCTGGAACTGGATATGTATCAGTTGCGGGCCGCCTGTGAGTTACTTAAAGCCTGGCCGGATACCGAGCGGGTAGGTTACGAGCCTAAAATTGCGGTGAATGTATCCATTAACCATTTATTGCAAAGCTCACTGGTACAGAAAATCCTTAACGTGATCGGTGAAGCCGGCGTGTCGCCCGCGGCGTTGGTGTTTGAGTTCGACGAGAACGATCTGAACCGCCGCTCACAATACATTTTACCAGCCATTAAAAAGCTCAAACGCGCCGGTGTAACACTGGTGCTGGATAACTTTGGTAGCGGCCTGGCCTCGCTGAGTTATTTATTTTCTTACCCGTTTGATTACATCAAGATCGATCACCGCTTTATTAAATCACTGCCGCGCTCGCTGCGTAATTTAAAGCTGATCCAGTCGGTTATGCTGATTTCCGGGCACCTCAAGTTCGACGTGATTGCCGAAGGTATCGACAGCTACTCCCAGCTTGAGGCGTTAACCGAAATTGAGTGTATTTACGGCCAGGGCAAGTACCTGGAAAGCTCGCAATTACTGCCAGCGCTGAATCAGTCGAGCGCCTAAGACTTACCCAGCATTTCGCGGATATTGGCAATGCTGGCCTGGCCTTTTTGCTGGCGCTCTTCGGCGGTTGCCTTGCGCTTTTTCTCTTCCCATTCCAGATCGTCGGTTGGCAGCTCGTATAGAAAACGGCTGGGCTCCGGCTGAATAACTTCACCAAACTGACGGCGCTCTTTCGACAAGGTAAAAATCAGCTCGCGCTGGGCACGGGTGATCCCTACGTAAGCCAGGCGACGCTCTTCTTCCACGTTATCCTCATCGATGCTGCTCTGGTGCGGTAGCAGGCCTTCTTCCATGCCCACCAGAAACACAATAGGAAACTCCAGCCCCTTGGAGGCGTGTAAGGTCATTAGCTGCACCTGGTCGGCCTCGGCTTCTTCTTCGCCGCGCTCCATCATATCCCGTAAGATTAGGCGGTTAACCACTTCTGGCAGGGTCATGGGCGCATTGAGCTCGTCGCCTTCGAGCATATCGGTTACCCAGCCAAACAGGGTACTTACGTTAGCCATGGCCATTTCGGCGGCCTTGGGGCTGGTGCTGTGTTCATAGAGCCACTCTTCGTAGCTCATGGCGCGGATCATGTTGCGAAGTACCGCTGCAGTATCGCCGCGCACCGCTTCGTCGGAGAGCGACACAATCCAGCGCGCAAAGTTATGTACGGCCAGATAGCCTTTGCCGCTTAGCACTGAATTAAGGTTGTCGTGGCAGGCCGCCTCAAACATCGACACACCCAGTTCGTTGGCAAAGTTACCGAGCTTTTCCAGGGTGGCGCGGCCGATGCCGCGGGTAGGCGTATTGATCACCCGTAGCAGAGCGTTGTCGTCGTCCTGGTTTACCAGCAAACGCAGGTAAGCCATGATGTCTTTCACTTCGGTACGGCCAAAGAACGACATCCCGCCGCTGATTTTGTAAGGAATACGGTTGCTCATCAGCAGCTTTTCAAACAGGCGGCTCTGGTGGTTACCGCGATACAAAATCGAGTAATCCTTGAACTTGGTGCGATTGGTAAACTTATGGGCCAGCAATTCGGCTACTACCCGCTCGGCTTCGTGCTCTTCGTTTTTGGCCATTAACACCCGCAGCGGCACACCGTAATCGAGGGCCGAGAACAGGGTTTTGTCGAACATATGCGGATTGTTCTGAATAAGAATGTTAGCGCAGTGCAGAATACGCCCTGAAGAGCGGTAATTTTGCTCCAGCTTGATCACTCTTAAGCGGGGAAAGTCTTGCTGCAACAAATTCAGGTTTTGCGGCCGGGCACCACGCCAGGAGTAAATCGACTGGTCGTCGTCGCCCACCACGGTAAACCGGGCCCGTTCGCCCACCAACAGCTTTACCAGCTCGTACTGACTGGTGTTGGTATCCTGATACTCATCCACCAGCAGATAGCGGATTTTGCTTTGCCATTTGGTGCGGGCTTTTTCATCCACTTTGAGCAGCAGCGTGGGCAGCATGATCAAATCATCAAAATCCAGCGCATTGTAGGCGCGCAGATGGTTCTGATACTGCTGATAATACTCAGCAAACTCTTTTTCGCCCTGACTCACTGCCTGCTTCAGCAGTATCTCCGGGGTTAACAGATCGTTCTTCCAGTTAGAGATACAGCTTTGCAGTAATTTAAGCTGGTCTTTATCGCCGTCGAGTGAGTGGGCGGTGAGGTCGTTAAGCAGCGCCATGCTGTCTTTATCGTCAAACAGCGAGAATCCGGCCTTTAGGCCCAGCGCTTTCACTTCTGACTTAATAATATTTAAGCCCAGGGTGTGAAACGTAGAGACTTTCAGGCCTCTGGCTTCTACTTTACCCAGGGTCTGCCCTACCCGCTCTTTCATCTCCCGCGCCGCTTTATTGGTAAAGGTAACCGCGGCAATATAGCGGGCCGGCATGTCGCACTGGCGCACCAGATGAGCAATTTTGTTGGTGATCACCCGGGTTTTACCACTGCCGGCACCGGCGAGTACCAGGCACGGGCCGGATACAAAGGTTACAGCAGATTCTTGGGCGGGATTAAGCTTCATTAACGGGTATTCTCAACAACAAAGGGAAATGGCAACGGTAAAAGCGGTATTGTAATCGACCCATGGCCAGAATCCGAGTACTGATTGTATTGCATCGCGGTGGAAGTGTTTTAGAATAACCCGGCCAATTTACGTATTTGCCAAGGAAACGCCATGTTAGATCCTAAAAAACTTGAAGATATTGCACGCCAGATTGCCGACTCGGTACCACCAGGCGTTAAAAACATGGCCGAAGAAGCCGAAGGAAGAATTAAACAGGTGCTACAGTCACAACTGTCCAAACTGGATCTGGTGACCCGCGAAGAGTTTGATATTCAAACCCAGGTGTTAATTAAAACCCGGGAAAAGCTGGAAGCCATGGAAGTACGCCTGGCCGCGCTGGAAGCCGAGCAGGCAGCCGACGATTAAGCCTGCCCCAGCAAAATTAAATCCATAATCAGCCCCAGCGCAATCACCAGCCCTACGTAGTGATTATCTAAAAAGGCCTTAAAACAGGCCTCGCGCTGGCGGTGACGAATAGTGTAGTGCTGATGAATAAACAGCCCCGCGGCTGCCACCAAACCAGCATAAGCGAACACGCCAAGGTGATTAAGCATAAACACCGCCACCAGTAACAACAGCGTGATCACTTCCAGCAGCGCCACAATCAGTTTGTCCATGCGGCCAAACAAGATGGCACTCGACTTAATGCCAATAATCACGTCATCATCGCGGTCGACCATGGCATACATGGTGTCGTAGGCAATGGTCCACAGTAGATTCGCGACAAACAGTAGCCAGCCCCAGGCCGGAATGTCGCCGCTTACCGCCATCACCGCCATGGGTATCGCCCAGCCGTAAGCGGCCCCTAATACTGCCTGTGGTAAATAGGTATAGCGCTTCATAAAGGGATAGGCCGAGGCCAGCAGCAGCGCTACGCACGAGAGCAAAATGGTTGCCAGGCTCAGTTGTAGCACAATCAGAAACGCAATCAGGATAAGGGCACCAAACAGGTGTAAGGCTTCACGCTCGGTGACATGCCCGGCCACCAGCGGGCGTTCATTAGTACGTTTTACCGCGCCGTCTACGTGACGATCGGCGTAATCGTTAATTACGCAACCCGCCGAACGCATTACCACTACGCCCAGAGAAAATAAAATCAGCTCTTTCAGCGGCGGCATACCACCGGCTGCCAGCATTAATGCCCACAGGGTTGGCCACAGTAGTAAGTAAATACCAATGGGCTTATCGAGCCGCATGAGTTTGGCGTAGTGAGGAAAGTTTTGCAGGGTCAGCGTCATGTTTTGGCATACCAGCGCGCAGTGAAGACGCCGGAAGTTTAGCATTGCCGGCAACGCCGAGACAATCCACCATCCGCCTTTAGTCTAAAGTTAGGTTGTGCGCTGTGGTTGTCTCAACTAGAATTTAGCTAATTGAATTTTATGGATAACCTTAATGAAGCAGTTTCTTCGGCTGATTGTGTTACTGGGCATGCTCGCGCCTTTTTCTAATGCCTCAGCACAGGATCAACCCTCTTATGCCTATATTGGTATTGAGCCTGAGATAGTCACCAACTATCTGGGCCCTAATGCCACCAAGCTGGGCTATGTACGGGTGATGATCGAAATCATGGTATCGGATGTCGACCAGCTCGAACTGGTAGAGCACCACATGCCACTGCTACGCGCTACCGCCATTGAGATTTTTGGCCGCCAGCCGGAAGAGAAGGTTAAATCACTTACCGGCCGCGAAGACATTCGCCGTGCCGTGCTGGCCGCGCTGCAGGATCACATGCTGCAGGAAACCGGTGCCAAGGTAATAAAAGACATAATCTTTACCAAGTACCTGCATCAAAAATAGTGATACGGTTTATGGGGCAGTTGGTTTACCGCTGCCCAGCGTCAGCAGCCAGGCCATCACACAGCCTGAGATTAAGCCGGCAGTATGCGCCGCATTGGCCATGTTTACCCACAGCACATCGGCAAAACCCAACAACAGCCATACCAGCATAAAGCCAACAATGGCTTTGGGCAGATAAAGCCCCCATTGTGGCCGCAGCCAGCCGGTGATCCACACAAAGCCCACCAGGCCATACACTACCCCGGAAAGGCCACCGAAATTTGGCCCTGATACAATCAGCTGAGCCAGGTTACTCACCAGCGCAGTCACCACAAACAAAATAATAATAAAACTGCTGCCAAACTTGCGCTCTACCTGGGAGCCAAGCATGCTCCACCACAGCAGGTTAAAAATAAAATGCAATACACTAAAGTGGATAAAGGCCGGCCCTAACAGGCGCCACCACTCGTGGTTTTGTAGCAGATTACCAAGCGGCATTATCATCAGTGCGGCGGCAATAGGCTGGAACAGCCCTACCAGTGACGCACCAAATATCAGGGTACAAAGCATTAAAATAATGCCGGTGACCGGGGCACGGCGCAGGGAGACCAGCCAGCGGCGCATACTGTTGCCCTGCGTCTGCTCTACCGGCACATCGGTTCGTTCAGAGTGCTGCCAGGCTGCCTGCTGATATTTAGGATCATTGGGGGCCTGAATAAACGCCTGGCAAATTTCCAGCGCGCGTACGTGGTCGGCATCGTTTTCCAGCACCAGCACATACTGGTCATCTTCCGGTACATGTTGAACCTGCACCGGGATCTGTTGGGATTTAAGATAACTGGCCAGTGAGTCAGCGTATCGCAGCTGACTGATTGCAATCAGTGGTTTTGCCACAATTAGACGCTAACCACCGGCTGACCCAGACGCCAGCCTTCAAAGCCGCCATCCATACTGTACACCTTTTCGTAGCCTTGCCCGACCAGAAACTGCGCGGCCTGCTGGCTGCTTACGCCGTGATAGCACACCACCACTACCGGCGCAGTTTTAGGTGTGGCTTCCATAAACGCGGCCAGATTATCGTTCGACAGGTTAATGGCGCCTTCCATATGCGCCGCCTCAAACGACCCGGCATCGCGGATATCGGCTATAACCAGCTCGTCTTTTTGCTCGGCGACGTCGGCGATAGAGATGTGTTGGAATGGTTGCATAATACTTTTATTGCCAGTTAAGAATGACTTTTCCTGACTCTCCGGAACCCATCACATCAAAGCCTTGCTGAAAATCGTCAATGGCAAACTGATGCGTAATGATGGGGGAAATGTCCAGGCCACTTTGCAGTAAACTCGCCATCTTATACCAGGTTTCAAACATTTCCCGGCCGTAAATCCCTTTGATCACCAGGCCTTTAAAAATCACCTGGTTCCAGTCGATGGCGACGTCCTGCGGCGGAATACCAAGCATGGCAATTTTACCGCCGTTATTCATGTTATTGAGCATATCGCGAAAGGCCGCCGGGACTCCAGACATTTCTAGGCCGATATCAAAGCCTTCGGTCATGCCCAGCGCCTGCATAACGTCTTTCAGCGATTCCTCCGCCACATTTACAGCGCGGCTTACGCCCATCTTCTCGGCCAGTTTCAGGCGATACGGGTTTACATCGGTGATCACCACATGGCGTGCGCCAACGTGGCGGGCGACCGCAGCAGCCATAATGCCGATTGGGCCGGCACCGGTGATCAACACATCCTCACCCACCAGATCAAACGACAGCGCGGTGTGCACGGCATTGCCAAACGGGTCGAAGATAGAGGCCAGATCGTCGCTGATGTTATCCGGAATTTTAAACGCGTTAAATGCGGGGATCACCAGATACTCGGCAAATGCACCGGCACGGTTTACGCCGACCCCTTCGGTATTGCGGCACAGGTGACGGCGGCCAGCGCGGCAGTTTCGGCAGTGGCCACAGGTGATATGGCCTTCGCCAGACACTCTGTCGCCCACTTTAAAGCCCTGCACTTCCTGACCCATGTCGACCACTTCGCCTACATATTCATGGCCCACAACCATAGGTACCGGAATGGTTTTCTGTGCCCAGTCGTCCCACTGATATATATGCATGTCGGTGCCGCAAATAGCGGTTTTACGAATTTTGATCAGCAGGTCATTGTGCCCGACAACCGGCTTATCGGTATCGAGCATCCAGATACCGCGGGTTGGCTGCTGTTTTACCAACGACTTCATGCAATCACTCCCAGTTCACGGCCAACTTCAATAAACGCATCGACCGCTTTATCTACGTGCTCCAGCGTGTGGGCGGCCGACATCTGAGTACGAATACGGGCCTGGCCTTTAGGTACTACCGGGTAAGAAAAGCCAATCACATAAATGCCTTTCTCCAGCAGCTTTTCGGCCATCTGGTTAGCCAGTTTGGCATCACCGAGCATCACCGGAATAATCGCGTGATCTTCGCCTGCCAGCGTAAAGCCCGCTTCAGTCATGCGGTTACGGAAGTGTTCGGCATTGCGCCACAGCTGGGCACGTAAATCGTGGCCATCGGCCATCATGTCGAATACCTTCAGTGAGGCAGCTACAATGGGCGGCGCCACAGAATTTGAAAACAGGTACGGGCGGGAACGCTGGCGCAGCCACTCAATGGCGGCTTTGCTGCCTGAGGTATAACCGCCGGAGGCGCCGCCTAAGGCCTTACCTAAAGTACCGGTAATCAAATCCACCCGTCCCAGCACGTCACAGTATTCGTGGCTGCCGCGACCGTTTTCGCCCAGAAAGCCGGTGGCATGACAGTCGTCCACCATCACCATGGCGTCGTACTTGTCGGCCAGATCGCACACGCCTTTCAGGTTGGCAATGATTCCGTCCATCGAAAACACGCCATCGGTTGCAATTAAGATAAACCGGGCGCCGTCTTCGCGCGCCTGCTTTAATTGTTCCTCCAGCGCCTGCATGTCATTGTTAGCATAGCGGTAGCGCCTCGCTTTACTGAGACGTACACCGTCGATGATACTGGCGTGATTTAGCGCATCAGACACAATGGCGTCTTCCGGCCCGAGCAGGGTTTCAAACAAGCCGCCGTTGGCGTCGAAACAGGACGGGTACAAAATAGTGTCCTCGGTACCCAGGAAATCGCTGATTTTTGCTTCCAGCGCTTTGTGAATGTCCTGGGTGCCGCATATAAAGCGCACTGAGGCCATGCCGAAGCCATGGGAGTCCAGGCCATTTTTTGCTGCTTCAATCAGCGCCGGATGGTTTGCCAGACCCAGGTAGTTGTTGGCACAAAAGTTAATAACGTGGTCACCGCTCTGGGTGGCTATGTCGGCTTGTTGCTGAGTGGTGATCACCCGCTCTACTTTGTACAACCCATCCTCACGGGTGGCGTTAAGCTGTTGTTCGAGATGAGAAATAAAAGATGCTGACATGCAAGCACTCCTGGCCGAAAGGGTTGGATAAAAGAGGCGTATTGTACCGAAGAGCCGGTGATACTGCCTATGCCACAAAGCATGGCTGCAGGTTTCTGTCCCCGCCAAGTGTAAACTTTTAAGGACGCTACGTAACACCCGCCTGAGAGGTGGTGGATTAGAGCTGCCAGCGGCCCAGATAAACCTTGGATTGCAGCACTTCCCACAGCGAATCGTCTTCAATGGGCTTACTAATGTAATACCCCTGCCCGTACTGGCAACTCATATTAGCCAGTTGATGCAGTTGCTCGGGTTGTTCGATGCCTTCGGCGATGATCTCCTGCCCCATACTGCGCACCATACTGATGGTAGAACTCACAATATTGCGATCGCTTTCTGTCTCGAGCATGCCGGCTATAAAAGAACGGTCAATCTTAATAATATCGCTGGGGATCATCTTTAAATAGCTCAGAGATGAATAACCGGTCCCAAAGTCGTCTACGGCAATTTTACAGCCCAGCGCACGGATTTGCTGGATCACCTCTACTGCACGTTCTATATCGGCCACCAGTACGGTTTCAGTGAGCTCCAGTTCGATGTTGCGCGCGTCCACTTTATACAGCTGAATAAGCTCCATCAGGTAGGGTAGCAAGGCGCTGTTAGCAAACTGCGCTGCCGACAGATTAATGGCCATTTTAACATTACGGTAGCCATTGGCTGCCAGTTGCGAAAGTAGCTCGATAGCTTTTTCCATCACCCAAAAATCAAGTTCAGACATCATTGCCGTATTTTCGAGCATGGGCAGGAAATCGCCCGGCGGCACCAGGCCGCGCTGCGGATGCTTCCAGCGCAGCAGGGCTTCAAAGCCGGTAAGCCGCTTGCTGGCCAATTCAATTTGCGGCTGCAAGGCAAGGAAGAATTGTTGTTCTTTTAAAGCAATGCGGGCTTCATTCTCAAGCTCCACCTGCTTCACGATCTTCTGGTTCATCGACGGATTAAAGAAACGATAACTGGAGCCTCGTTCCAGCTTGGCTTCGTACATGGCGGTGTCGGCCTGACGCATAAGCTCCAGTGCCCGTGTTTTTGAGGTGGTGGTGTAAGCCACGCCAATACTGATGCTGATATAGAAGGTTTGCTCACTGATGCGCATGGGCTCTACAAATTCTTCAATCAGTTTGTCGGCCACAATATTGACCTGCTCCACTTTATCGAGCCCGGTTACCAGGATCACAAACTCATCGCCTCCAAACCGGGCGATCAGATCATTTTCTCTGATCACCCTGGAGAGCCTTTCTCCGGCGAGTTTTACCACTTCATCGCCAAAGTGATGACCGTGGCTATCGTTGACCTTTTTAAAGTTATCCAGATCAATAAATAACAAGGCCATTCCCGCTTGCTGGCGGTGCAGCGCAGCCAGTTGTTTGTTGATCTGAAAGGTCATCATGTTGCGATTGGGCAGGCCGGTGAGGCTGTCGAACATCGCCATCTTTTCCAGTTTGGCGGTGTTCACTGTCATTTGCTGATCCAAAGACTCCAGCTTATCCGATAGCTCAACAGCCGCCTCGCCCAGGGTATCGAGCTCGTCGAGCAGCCATTTTTTGCGGCTAAAACTGCGTTTTTGCTGTAACTTAAACTCCTCAAAGCGCTTTTGCGCCAGTAACGGCAGCATGCTAGACAGCGCAGAGAGTTTTTGCGCGTAGCGCAGCAACAACACAAACATGCACAGCACAAAGGTTAACACCAGCCCCACGCCACCAAAAAAGATGATGCGGTTCTGGCTTTTATAGGCTTGTTTGCGCTCATGAATATCATGGGTAAACATCAGATAGTGCCCGTTAGATTTATGCTGATAGAGCGGCAATAACGTGATCAGATAGGCGCGCCCGTTTACGGCTACTTCGTAGCCACTGGTAATCAATGTGGTTTTACTGGCTGACGGCGGAATTACCGCCAGGATATCGCGCATAAAGCGCTCCTGCTTTTCACTGACCATACTGTTTATAAAATACCGATCAGACTGATCATTTCCGCCTGTGGCGTGCTTAACCAGCACCAAATCAGACTGACTCGCTCCCTGGGTAGCCTCACTCAGTAAAGCCAGCAATTCCTGCAGTGAAGTGCTCATTACCACCACATTGGTGGTTTGACGGTTGATCATTACCGGAATGCTAAGGATCTGTTCGCATATCACATGGCAATGCACACGGGTAATGGGCCGGGCCTCGGTGAAGGTTTGCTCTACCATAGCAAACACATCCTCCGGCAAGTACTCGCCTTGCTGATAAACCAGTTGCTGCTGATTGTCGATAACCCACAGATTGCTGACATCCCATTGCAGCAGCAGGAAATCCTCAGCTCGCATTAATGTTGCCACCAGTTCGTCTGTGTTGCGTGGTGGGGTGTCGTTAATGTACCGAATCCCTTCTACCCAGACTGATAAGCGGTCATTAAGCAAAGTTGACAGTTGATGATAGCGGGTAACATCCCGCGATAAAATCGCCTGATTCAGTTGTTGTTCCTGATTGGCCGCCTGGTACAGCAGTAAGCTCACCACCAGCGAACACACAAACATCACTACCAGCAACATAATAGCCAGCACTTTATAACTGAGCGAGACGGTTTTCTTCATCGGCTCAGAACCAGTACATCAGTTGGAGCGACCACGCATTCCAGTAGGGCCTGGCATAAACCAGTGCATCAGGAAATACCACCGCAGTCAGGCGGCCGGCGCCGTGGGTACGCGAGAATTCGCCGCTGAGTCTCAGGTTGGCCATAATATCCCAGCTCATGCCCACGGTCAGTGTATCCATATACCCATAGTGTTCAGGAATGGCACCAAATGGATTAAAGACCAGTTGATCACCGTGGCGGTCGTGGCGATCCACATCGTAGGTATCAAATCGCACCAGCCCGGTCAGGTTGTTTTGCAGGAAATAGCGCCATTGCAGGTATCCGCCCTCGCCGGTTTTATCCACATCCAGCGTGATGCCCTGAGTGAAGTCTCCCTCGTACATCAGGCGGTCACGCAGCAGCTCCATGGTGAGTTCCCAGTTTTCGCTGTCGTAACGTGCAGCCAGGGTGAGCCGGTCGATACCGGACTTGCCATTTAACAGGATATCCCGTGCGGCGGGATTATAGGTAAACTCGGACTGCAGCAAACTAAAGCCTAACTGCCAGTGCATGGATTGGGGCTGCCAGTAGGTACTGAACTGATGCGTGAAATCCTGTTTAACGCGCCCTTGCGCCTGCGGACTCAGTAATTTTTCGGTATCTTCTCTGGCCAGCGGTGAGCGCCCATAGCTCCATCGTACTTCCCAGGTGCCACTGTTGCTGGTTTTGGTACTTTGCAGGGCGATGCCGTCGCTGCTCAGGGCGAGATCGCGGTTCCCATCGTAATAGATAGACTGTGGCAATGAAATGGATGGTCGGGTTTGCGGTACATCCTGGGTGGCCGAATACCACCAGTGACGGTTTTTATAACGGCCCAGGTGCACGTTTACCTGCCAGTCGAATAACCGCGTTATGCGCCAGTCTAAGAATAAATAATCGAGGCGGCCCCCCTGGCGAAAACGGTTACCGCCGTCGAGGTAAACTAACTGACCGGACACGCTCAAAGATGGGTTAATCACATACGAACCGTTAATGCCTATTTCAGTGAGCTCGGTGGTTATTTCATCGCCGGTGGTGATGTAATTACTGTCGGTAGAACTGGTAAGCCCTTGCGCTATAAAACCATGCCATGAGAAATCGTCGTGATTAGCTGCGCTATACCGGCTAACCAGCAATAGCAGAACCCCCACACTCAACGCAAAACGTTTCATAACGGCTCTCCTATGGCGATCATCCTGATATTTTTATTTATCTTCTCCGGTGCTGGCAGGTAGCCAATCGCGCCGGGAGTTTGTCCGATTATGTCTTGCATTGCCTGAGCAGTATTGATGGATTCAGGGGCTTCGCCCTGGCCGGAATACACTACCCGTTGCCAGATGCGTTCGAGCTGGTACGGATAAATATTGAGTAACTGACGGCAAAAAAACTGGTGAATATCACTTTCAGGCGGCAGCACAAATACCCTGATCCGACTTCCGTCAGGCCAGAACTGAGTACGCCCGGCAAAGATCATCCGAAGTTGTGCGGGTGTTAGCGTAGTAATCTCGACGGATTGATTAACCACCACAGCAATAGGCTGCGTTGGTATCTCGGCCCGAGCCGTTCCTATCCAGAGCGCTCCTGTCCAGAATATTAGGGCGCTGAGGCAGAAGACTTTTAAAATCCAAATTTTCAAATGTACGCCTTAACTAATATAGTAGTCATTTGCGTAGGTCCCTTCCTGCCGCGAAGTGCCTTCCCGAATTGGCAAAGCCCAAGTACAAGTTTAGAAAAGAATTGGATTTTTTAAAGTGTTTATTATTATAACTTTAGTGCAATAGAGGCGGCCTTTACCCGCCGTTTTCATGGTTTAGCACGCTATCGATAGTCGTATTTACCTGAGCGGTGGTGATCTGGGTCATTAAGGCTTCACCTTTGGCCCGGCGTCCCCAGGGCAAAGCTTGCCAGGGTTTGCCAGCCTGCTGCTCAATACACTCGTCGTAAACCGAAACCACATCGGCCAGGTTGTTGTAAGGCCCGGTGCGACGTGGATTAGAATGGGCATACAACCCGATCACCGGCGTAGATACCGCCGTAGCCATATGAGCAGGGCCGGTATCCGGGGCGATAACCAAGCTGGCCTCAGCGAGCACTCCGGCCAGCTCTTTGAGGGTGGTGGTACCAATCAAATCCGCTTCGACAGGTGCGCCTGCGGCCAGAATAGCATCGCCGATGGTTCTGTCGAGCGGGCCCGGTCCGCCGCATAGCAATACCGGTATATTTTTATCGGCAAGATGCTTAGCGGCCGCGGCGTACCCCTCTGCGGTCCAGTTACGTTCTGCCTTAGACGCAGCCGGACAAATAACGGCATAGCGGCCATATTGCTGCTTTAAGCTAATGCCCTTAGCCAGATCAGACTCACTCAACGGTAGCTGCCAGGTTGGCTTTTCCACCGGCGCAATGCCCATGGCATCAGCAAACGCCATAAAACCTTCCAGCACATGGGGATGCTGTTGCCGGGCGATGCGTTGGTTAATAAACAGGCTATGACCTTCTTTGCTGCGGGACTTATCGAATCCTAAACGCACTTTAGCCCTGATAGCCCGGGAAAGCAGATTAGCGCGCAGTGCTATCTGCATTACACACAGCACATCGAAGCGTTGTGCCTTAAATTGCTGGCGGATAGCCTGCATTCCTTTTCGGCCGGTTTTCTTGTCATAGATAACAAACTCCACGCCGTCCATACCGTTGAGCAACTGGTACTCTATCTTGCCGATTATCCAGGTAATACGGATGTCAGGCCTGGCAACCCTGATACGATTAACCATGGCAGCGGCATGACACACATCGCCAATGGCCGACAGTCTAAGAATACATATTCTTGCATTTTGAGGGAGTTTTAATACGCCTGACAAAGAATCTTCCAACTAGCACTGATAAACCCCGCTAATTTGATTACAATCAGCATGAATTAACAAGTCTTAATACTGAGAATTATTGTTGCAAGCCATACAAACCTACACATCAGGCCGTGATACTCTGTTACTTTGCGCCGACCAGTGCGAGGCATTCGGGATCCCTGTTCCTCCTGCTGAATGGTTACAGCAGTCGCACTGGCAGCAGTCTGCCACAGCCAACAGCGGGCGCGGCCAGGCAGTACTGATTGATGAGCCGGCGCAAATGGTGCTGAGGGATTATTGCCGGGGTGGTCTGGTAAGGCATGTGTCTGAAAGACGATTTATTTTCGGCGGCTTAACCACAACCCGACCCTATCGTGAACTCAACCTGCTCAACAAAATGCAACAGGCAGGATTACCGGTGCCCAGAGGGCTGGCCGGGCGAGTCAGCCGCTATGGTATTAGTTACGAAGCCAGTATTTTAATGGAACGTATTCCGCACAGTTGTGAAGTGCATGAACACCTGCAGGCAAAACCACTTGCTGACCAACAGTGGCAACAAATAGGACGCTTGGTCAGGCAGTTACACAACAACCAGGTCTATCATCACGACCTCAATATTCACAATATCATGATCGATCGGGACGATAAGTTCTGGCTGATAGATTTTGATAAATGCGCCGAGAAAGCCGGGGATCAATGGAAAGCCGGTAATCTCAGCCGTTTACACCGTTCCTTGCTTAAGGAGCAAGGTAAGTATGCCGGTTATCAGTTTACGCCAGACAACTGGCATAGCCTGCAAACCGGTTACATCCGCAGCAAGTGACCTGCAGGCAATTGCATCCGCCGCCAATTCTGGTTACTGTTTTGATAACGCCAACGACACTTAAACATTATGCACACACGAGCTATCTACCCGGGAACCTTTGATCCTATTACTAACGGCCATGCTGACCTCATCGAGCGGGCTGCCAGAATGTTTGATGAAGTGATTATAGGGATTGCTGCTAACCCCAGTAAGAAACCGTTATTCAGTCTGGAAGAGCGCGTGTCGCTGATTTCAACGGTGACCACCGAGCTGGACAATGTTACCGTAATCGGGTTTTCCGGTTTGCTGGCGGAGTTTGCCCGTACCGAAAACGCCACCTTCCTGATCCGCGGGCTGCGCGCAGTGGCCGATTTTGAATATGAATTTCAACTTGCCAATATGAACCGGCGATTAAACCCGGATTTGGAAAGTGTTTTCCTGACTCCCTCGGAAGAGAACTCGTTTATTTCTTCAACATTGGTGAAAGAGGTGGCGCTGCATCACGGCGATGTGGGGCAGTTCTGCCATCCGGCAGTTAAAGCCGCGCTGGAAAAGCGCTTACACGGCTAATTAGCCGGCTTAACGCTGGCAGTGCGGGCAGTAAAAAGTATTACGCTGGCCGATGGTCAGGCTTTTAATCGGTGTTTCACAGGTTAAGCATGGCTCGCCAGTGCGCCCGTAAACGTTGAGAGACTGTTTAAAATAACCCGGCTTCCCATCAGTCTGGGTGAAGTCTTTGAGCGTAGTGCCGCCCTGCCGAATGGCTTTTGCCAGTACTTCCTTAATGGCGATAGTCAGCAGCGCATAGCGTTTTGCACTGACCTTGCCCGCTTTACGGCGGGGATCGATACCGGCCATAAACAACGCTTCGTTGGCGTAGATATTACCTACTCCTACCACGACCGCATTGTCCATAATAAAATTCTTGATGGCCACCTGTTTAGTGCGAGACAAGGTCACCAGACGCTCAGCGTCGAAATCGGTTGTCAGCGGCTCCGGGCCCAGGTGAGCCAGTTGCTGTACAGCAGGTTCGCCGGGGGCTTGCCACAGGCAGGCGCCAAAGCGTCTGGGATCGTTAAGGCGCAGGCATTTGCCGCTTTCCAGTACAATGTCGATATGATCATGTTTGACCGGTGCCACACTTGCATCGAGAACCCGTAGCTTGCCAGACATTCCCAGGTGCAGAATAATACGCCCACCGCTTGCCAGCTCAATAAGCAGATATTTGGCCCGACGGTTAACTGCCGTTACCTGTTGGCCTACCGCGTCAGCGAGTGATTCGGGCACCGGCCAGCGTAAACGGCGATCGCGAACAATAATATTGCGGATCGTCTGCCCTTGCAGAAACGGGGCAACGCCAAGGCGACTGACTTCGACTTCGGGTAACTCAGGCATTACATTTCCTGCTCATCGCCCAGCCAGGGCAACAACTGCGACAACCGTACCTCATCAAGGGTATACCACTGCTGGTCAAACTGTACCCAGAGGTTTTGATCCTTACCCACAAAGGCATAAACCAGTCCCTGTGAGGCACCGGCGACCCAGACAACCGCAATCAGTGGTTCTGTTTGGGTGATTTCCCGCGGCGGTTTGGCCGGTTGCATTACGGCACTGCGCCAGTGATTGATTTGCGCTTCCGGGGTGCTGCTGAGGGTTTTATTTACGCCATTCCAGCGCCATTGCTGGCCTACCCGCTCCAGTTTATAGCCGCTTTGCTCAATCTTGAGCACATGGGCGTTTTCCGGCAGCAGCGGTAAGCTGACAGGCTGCTGACTTTGCGGCACAAAACGGTCCAGGTTAAACAGGAAAATCATGCCTAACATGGCGAATATCACCACGTTATTGAATCCTCGTTTGGACAGTCTTGCCATAGTTTAGTTACCTGTTAAGAGATACTGCTGACATTCACGCAAAAAACCCGGCAACGGCCGGGTTTTCGTGGAGACAAAAGCAAGTTTTATTACTTGATTTTGGCCTCTTTAAACATAACGTGCTTACGAACAACGGGATCATACTTTTTGATCTCCATTTTGCCCGGCATGTTACGCTTGTTTTTGTCAGTGGTGTAGAAGAAACCAGTACCAGCTGAAGAAACTAATTTAATTTTATCACGCATGATTTGGCTTCCTTAGATCTTTTCGCCACGGGCACGGATGTCTGTTAATACAGCATCAATACCTTTTTTATCGATAATACGCATGCCTTTTGCAGACAGACGCAGTTTTACGAAGCGGTTTTCGCTCTCAACCCAAAAACGGTGAGATTGAAGGTTTGGTAAAAAGCGACGGCGAGTCGCGTTTCTAGCGTGAGAGCGGTTGTTACCTACCGCAGGACGCTTACCTGTTACTTGACATACTCTTGACATTATTTGTCTCCAGAACAACGAATTTTGTCTCGCCAATCGGTCCCACCAGCACTTTGGGTGTCGGGTCTGATGACGTCTTAACCTTTAAATAAGAGGGCGCATTTTATACAGTAAATTTGCGCCGAATTCAACACTAATCCAGAAAAACCTGCGATCCTGCGCAAAAAACCAGCAGCGGGATCCTTCAGATCGGCATTTATACCCTGTTTCAGGCCCTAATCCAAGAATGGCGATCGCATTTCTGTTACGCCGATCAGCTGCACCGGACGATTTAACATCTGACCGCCATCCCGGGCAATCGGTATCCACGGGAACTGCCCGCGACCTGTGGCTGGCTGCAGAATAAACAAATCCAACGGCACCGAAATATAAAAGCCTTTGGTAAAACTGCCTTCACCGTATTCTTCCGATGAAACATTAGTGAATGAGGCAAATGCGCCAACCACAATGCCACTGTCGAAGCGTTTGGCGAAATCGATATTGATACCGCGATCCTTGGCCAGAAACTGCCCTACGCTGGCTCTGATGCGTGTATCCGGTAAGAAGTCGGGCTGGTAGTAAGCCGAGGCAAAACCGGTGACCGCAGAATAATCGATAAACGCGGTTGTGCTGTCAGGGTCGCGCTGTTTCACGTAGTTGATATCCACGCCGAACGCAAAGTTACTGTCGATGGGGCGATACATAATTTCGCCGCCTACACCACCAAACATGGTTTCCAGGTAGCCGCCATAGCCCTGGTAGTACCAATTGTCGGCCAGTCTGTCTGACCACTGCATAAACACCGTATCCAGGATAACCATTGGCCCGCTAACATATTCACGAACCCGGGTTCTTACCCGCGGCAGAAACGCTTCTTCAGCATCCACGGTATAGTTAAATTTATCGAAGTTATCCAGCAACGTTGTGCGGATCCCACCGTAGATCCCCAGATGGTCATTAAATTTATACCCCACACTGCTCAGCAAGCCGATTTGATATAAATAGAAATCTTCCGGGTTACCGAAGGTCTGCGTCCAGAAAAACTTGGTCGAGAAATAGGCGCCGGTGGCGCGATGCGGCTCGTAAGCGTCCACCTGCTGCTGGGTAGGCGAAACACGCTGATAGGTGTCTTCTACATCGCTCTCTGGCACGCTGTACGTTGCGTGCTGGCGAAACTTAGCGGCATCGATAACGGTATCCACCAGCGGGATGTTATTGCTTTGTTCAACCAAATGATATTGTTGAATCGATTCTGGCAGCTCTGTAGCCAGAATGCGCCCAACCCGCTCGATACCTTCATTTCGGTCACGATAGGCCGTTTGCAAGCCATAAAAAGTAGCCTGATCGTCGTCAATTTCGAGGTCGGTGATCACATAGCCGGCATCACGGCGCAGATCGTTAAACAGCTTTTGCCGCTGCACGGCGGCGGCGTTCTCAGGAGGGCGGACACCGAGGATTTCGCGCGGCGGATCATCAATTTTAACCTGTCTTATGGTGTGCATATTGAGCTTATAGCTCACCCCAAAGCCAATGGTATTGCCACGCTGGTAATTGAGAGAAAAATCAAAATTATTCCAGCGGTAGACGGCGCCAAAGTTCCAGCGGGAGTCCTGCTCCAGGGCACCGGCACGGTCTTGCTGGTAGTTGTTTCCTTCAAACTCGGCTTTGAAACTCAGTCCTTGCAGTGGGGTCTGATATTCGATGCCACCAAACACGGCCATGGGCCCCTTAAAGAAGTTCTGGTAATCAACCTTCCCTCCCCGGCCGGAAAAACCGTCAGGACGCTCGCAGAAGCTGTCTCTCAGCTCACAGAAGGGATTGGTGATGTCGTCCTGATAACCTAAGTGCCCCCAACCTAAGCCAAGGTGAAAGTCGAATGGCCCCACGGCTTTACTGGCATTGACAAACTCGCTTTCAAAAAAGCCGGTGCCGCCAAAATCTCTGAAGCCAACCGAAATATCCGGTAAATAATAGCTTTCTTCCCATAAGCGGAATTTTACATCGAGACCTTTGTCTTTCAGGGTTTGGTCGCCACTGAAATCGTCGACGTTACTGTAGAGTCGGGTTCGTACATCGGTATACCTGGCGGTGGCTTCCATCCAGGGAAACAACTGCAGACTGACCGACATAAACCGGTATTCCTGGTTGTCGGTATAACTCATCGACAGGGCGCCTTCCGGCATCATCCGGGCCGTTGGCGTTTGCCATAGCCCTACACCACCCTGCACCATCTGGCTGGGGGTCACTGAATAGGTTGTTGGCTGATCGGATCCGTCAGCCCGGCTCTGAGGCACGGCCGCAATACAGGCCAGCGCCAGAGTCGACAAAGAGAAAGAGAAACGCGGAACAGCCAAGGTTACATCCTATGCATCATAAGTTGGGCGATTTTGTCGTTGAGCGGACCGATACGGTCGAAAAACAGCTCATCCTGAAGCGGTATAAATATCTCACTGCCGGGCATCGGCTGCACATGCTGGCGATTCCAGTAGGCGATACCAAGCTTTCTCACATCACCATCGGGTTCGAGCAAATAGGCAAAATCCCGGTGCGCACTGGCCGCTACCACGACATGGTCGATATAGTCAGTGACCGTGTATTCGGTCTTAAACGGCAGTGTGGTGGCTTGTGCCACCATGCCGCTAAGCCGAATCACCTGAGAGCGGTCCTTAAACCGAATATAGTATTCTCCAGAGTTAAACTGGGGGTTGCGCGCAGGATTAAGCCGCGCCTGATCATAATCAACTATCACATTGAGTCGACGCATCAGCTGCCAGCTGCCGATTTCCTGGTATAACGCAGAAAGTTGGCGATATTCGGAACTGCCCTTCGACTGCTCACGAATAAGCGCAGCCAGTTGCTGCAGAATATCTGCCTGTTGCTGCACTATTTCAGGCGCATTTAACTCATATACCGCTGCATTAGCCCAGTACTGAGTAGGTTTTTGTTCAACGATAGACAATACCGTTGCCAGGCGCACCGGCTGGTCGAAAGTATATATCTGGCCGGCCACATTGAAGGTCACGGCTGTGGCCGCCGTCACCGGGCAGGAAAGCAAACAGAACAACACACAGAAAGTTCGCAACATCAGTTTGCCTCCCGGACGTTAATTAATCGGGCAATACGACTCACAAAGGTCATTTTCATCAGATCAGAATTTGGTGTGGGCTTTTGTTCACTGTAAATGATCTGACCGGAGTCCTGTTCCAGCCAGTACACGTTTTGCCAGCTGGTTTCGTGGGTCCAGTAAGGTTCATCAATATCGATAGAAACGGTTTCGGTGACCGGAATAACGGTGAATGTTCTATCGTAAAACGTGACCTGCTGAGGGGCGCCGCGTTGCCACTGTGAATCCACCGGTAAGCCAAAGTGGTGGTCTTCCACATCGATGTGATACTGCCAGTTTACGTTTGATAGCGGCTCCGATCTGAGGGGGTTACCCTGCAGATTATCGGTATACTGCAGGTCGACATCCAAACCAGAAATACGGATGATTTTATCCCGATCCATGGCTACTACAATATGATCTGCAGACACCCACTTATCCTGACCATCCTCGATATATGCCAGCGCCATATAAACGGGTAATCGTTCACCATGCAATACTTTAAGGAAGTCAATTCTGCTCTCCCTAACCTGCTCCAAAGATAACGAGGGGCCATCTTCGAAAAATGCCAGACGCAGGGTTTCCAGGTACAACCTGTTTATATTTGAACAACCAGCCAGCATAATGCTGACCGCTACCATGATGAAAAACCGAAGAAATGTTGCAACAGACATGAAAGACTCAGCTCAGCCTAATATAATTCCATAGCCAATAAAAAAGCCGCCCAACAGGCGGCTTTGTATAACTGTTTTCGCTTACTGAGGAACAGTAGGCAAATAAGTAGTTGTTACTGGTACAGTGATAGTTGTAGTAACACCGTTGGTAACAGTAGTAGTCAGAGTATTTGTTACGTTGTAGCAAATGCCGTCTACCAGGTCGTCACCAGCAGAACACTCTGGATCCGGATCCGGAGTTTCACCACCACCACCGTTGTCGGTGTTAGTGTTGGTGTCGTTGCTGGCAATGATAGAGCCAACAACTGCTGTACCGATTACGGCACCCGCAATTCCAGCTGCACCAAGGCCACCGAAACCAGCACCAGCTGAACCAGCACCGCCGGCACCAGCGCCAGCTTCACCGGTTTCTTGTTGTGCATTCGCAGACATTGCCATAGCGGCAGTGATCAGCGTAATAAGCAATGATTTTTTCATGTTTAGTCCTTTCTATGGGATATCCGCCAAGTGATCATACTAAAGCATTTTTACCGGCAGATCACTAGGGGTGGTGTAAAAAAGTACAACTTTAGATAAAATATACTGGTATGAAAAAACAAACTAAAGTATAAAATTTCAAACTTTTATACGCCGACGATAACTCAGGTGATCACATTAACCCCTGTTGGGCCAGAGAGCACACCTGATTATCGGCCACAATAAAGTGGTCGAGCACTTCAACATCCACCAGCGCCATAGCGTGTTTGATATCCCGGGTTAAGCGAATATCCGCTTCGCTGGGTGTGGGATTCCCCGACGGATGATTATGCACCAGTATAATCGCGGCAGCATGATCGGCAATCACCTGTTTAACAATTTCACGGGGGTAAACAGCCGCGGCATTAATGGTGCCGGAAAACAGCTTTCGGAACATAATTAACTGGTGCTGGCTGTCGAGCATTAACACGCCAAATACTTCCTGTTTTAGGTCGCGCAACTCAGCCCGCAGGTAATACTTAGCATCTTCGGCGCAATGAAATACCGAGCGTTTATATAATGGTTCGGCCAGTTGGCGACGGCAAATTTCCATGGCCGCCTGCAATTCACAATAGCGGGCTTTGCCAATGCCCGGCACAGCACAAAGTTCGTGACTGGAGGCAGAGATCACCCCGCGCAAACTGCTAAAATGGGTCAGTAAGGTACCCGCCAGTTCCAGCACGGTAAGTCCGCGGGTGCCACTGCGCAGGATAATCGCCAGCAGTTCCGTGTCGGATAGCTGCTGTGGCCCGTGCTTGAGCAGTCTTTCACGGGGCCGTTCCTGTTCCGGCCAGTGATGTAGGGTCAGCGTCATAACATCTCTCGGTAAGGTAACGTTGATAACCTCAACAGACTAAGAGAAAAGTAGCCGGCTAACTACTGCACCTGAGCCGGGTTTTCGCTACACACCTGGTGCGGCGCATGCTAATCTTTCCCTGTTTAGCTGGTCGGACATAGTCACATGACGTTACAAGGTAAAAAAATAGTACTGGGGATTAGCGGCGGTATAGCGGCTTATAAAACCCCTGATTTAGTGCGTAAATTAACGGCTCAGGGCGCGCAGGTTCGCGTGATCCTTAATCAGTCCGGCGGGCATTTTGTCAGCGAGCTGTCGCTGCAGGCAGTGTCTGGTTTTCCGGTTAGCACTGATTTGCTGGATCCCAGCGCAGAAGCCGCGATGGGCCATATAGAGTTGGCTAAATGGGCGGACATTCTGCTGATAGCACCAGCCACCGCCAACACCATGGCCAAGCTTGCCCACGGCATTGCCGACGACCTGCTGACCACAGTGTATCTGGCCACCCCGGCAACCGTTTGTATTGCCCCTGCCATGAACCAGCAAATGTGGAAAGCCAGACCCACGCAGCACAATCTGAGCTTACTGCGTAGCTACGAGGCGCACATTCTTGGCCCGGCTGACGGCGCCCAGGCCTGTGGTGATATCGGCCCGGGTAGGATGCTTGAGCCAGAAAAAATCGTTGAAAGTTTAATGACAATACTCAACAAGCCGCTGCCGTTGCGGGGCAAGCGTTTGTTGATTACCGCGGGCCCTACCCGGGAAAGCTTGGACCCGGTGCGCTTTTTGTCTAATCACAGCTCGGGCAAGATGGGCTTTGCCATTGCAGAACAGGCCCGAAATCTTGGTGCCGAGGTCACTCTGGTAGCCGGTCCGGTTGCGTTACCCACGCCTGTCGGGGTAACGCGAATAAATGTAGAGAGCGCCGAACAAATGCTTGAGGCCGTTATGGCCAAGGTGAGTAGTCAGGATATTTTTATCGCAACCGCCGCCGTTGCCGATTACCGGGCAGAAAATGTGGCAGACAACAAAATCAAGAAAAATGCCGATGAGTTAACACTTACTTTTGTAAAAAACCCTGATATCCTAAAAACAGTAGCAGGCTTGCCTAAGCCACCATTTTGCGTTGGTTTTGCTGCAGAGAGCCAGGATGTTGAAGCTTATGCAAAACGGAAACTGGCCGATAAAAAGCTCGATATGATTGCAGCCAATGATATTACGGTTGCCGGATTAGGGTTCAACAGTGACGCGAATGCGTTACAAGTGTTCTGGCCGGATGGGCGCTGTGATCTGCCGCCCCAGTCAAAAACAGAACTGGCACTGGCACTGTTGAACGTTGTCATTGAACGATATCAAGAAAAACACGACACACTGTCATTATAATTCACAATAAAGTGGAAACTGTTGTCACTCAATAATATGGTGGAGGAAGCACTTTTATTATGCCTGCTGCAAAACGAACTAACCGTAGAGCGCAAATTCTACAGGCGCTCGCCGGAATGCTGGAAACCAGCCCCGGTCAGCGTATAACCACGGCAAAGCTTGCTGAAAAAGTAGGCGTATCAGAAGCCGCGCTGTATCGTCACTTTCCCAGCAAAGCCCGGATGTTTGAAGGCTTAATTGAGTTTATTGAGGAAACCCTGTTTTCGCGCATCAATAAAATTATCAATGAAGAAAAAGACGCGGCAGCCCGTTGTCAGCTCATTCTGCATCTTATTCTTGGCTTTGCGGAAAAAAACCCCGGCATAACCCGCATTTTAAATGGTGATGCGCTGATGGGTGAGCAGGAGCGTTTGCGACTGCGCATTGCCAAACTGTTCGAACGTCTGGAAACTCAGTTAAAGCAAGTGTTACGGGAACGACGTTTACGCGAGGGCAAAGAGCTTGCTGCCGATGAAGGAGTGATTGCTAACACGCTTATCTGTTTTACCGATGGCCGCATCAACCAGTTTATCCGCAGTGGTTTTCAGCGCAAACCTACCGAGTATTTTAATGAACACTGGGCCTGCTTTAAGCAGTCTTTTTTCATTTAACCTACGTTAACGATTGCACACTTAGACCAACCGTTTATTTGCATTCCATGCGAGGCAAACTACAGTTAACTTAGATTAAAACGCTGACTTTATTATGCCTCGCACCTCGCTTTACAACCTGGATGATATTCTCTGCGAAGCGGAAGATATCTTTATTGAGCACAGTTACAACGGCGCCGTAATGGATGAAATTATCGCCCGGACTGAGTTTAATCGCCGGGGATTTTATCTTGAGTTTGGCAGCAAGCTAAAGTTTCTTTACGCTGCCCTGGAGTATTACGATACTCACAAACTATCGCCCATTCTTGCGCACCTTGAGGATCATCAGGGCCTGGCATCGATTGAACGCTTTTTTGCTGCTTACATCGAACATATTTATGGTCGCGGCTGCCTGCTGATTAACATGGTAACCGAGTTAGGCAGCGAAGATGATCATATCCGCTCGCTGGGCCGTCATTACCTCGACAAACTTCAGCTGGCGTTTATCGGTTGCCTTGAACAAGCGCAGCGCCAGCAAACCGTGCAATCCACTATCAATGTTGAGGCGGTAGCCTTACAGCTCACCAGTTTCGTGCAAGGATTTGCCATCAACAGTATTCTGGCGGAAAGCGAAGAAGAGTTACATATTGCCACCCGCGCGTTACTGCAGCCTATTTCGCAATAACAATTGTGCTTTCTCCTCTTGGAGAGGCTACCCATCTCCCTTTATAATCGGCGCTAGTGTTATACCTTTTCAGCAGTAATAAAGAGAACATAGATGGCCGACAATAAAATGCTCTACCGGGTGCAGTTTGTGAGTAATGGAGAACATTACGAACTTTATGTGCGGGAGGTCTCTCAGGGCGGATTATTCGGATTTGTCGAGATTGGCGATTTTGTTTGGGATAATCACAGCCACATTGTGGTGGATCCCTCCCATGAAAAACTCAAAACCGAGTTTGCCGATGTCACCAGCACTTTTATTCCAATGCATAATGTGCTTAGAATCGACCAGGTAAAAAAACAAGGTAGTGCCAAAATCACCGAGTTATCGGATAAGGTAACGGCGTTCCCCGGACCTATATATACCCCAAAGAAAGACTAACCCTGCGGGCCTGTACTGACACAAGGATTATTCTGACATGCTGATATTTGCGAGCTTTGCTGCGCTGGTTCTGTTATTGATTTTTTTTGGTCTGAAAGTTCAGAACTTACAAAAGCAATTACAGCTCTGCCAAAACAGCCTGAAAACCACTTCAAGACGTATAAGCGATGCTAGCGGCAGCATGGTGGTGCTCGCCCAACAAATTCAGAGCTTTTTGGCTGAACGTCTCGACGCCTCACACAAACGAGGGTTAGTGAACGCTAAGCACTATGAAACACTGCAGCCAATGTTTGAGAAAATCAGCGCAGTGGCAGTATATTGCATGGATAAAGGTATGTCGGTTGAAGAAGCCCTCAATGCCGCTTTACAGGATGAGGAAGTGACTCTGGAGCAGCTTCGTGAAGTGATAAAAGTCCAACCCAGTGATATCCGTATGGCCTGGAGTAAAAACACCCTGGATGGGTTTATTATCGCCTGCCGGGGACTTAGTTTTCCGCCAACCAAAACTGAAAGCAGTAAAGCGGAATAATTAAACAAACCGCCCGCGCCTCTTGCAGAGGCGTTTTTTTTGACTAAAATACTGTATAAATAAACAGTATCTTTATTATGTCAGCATCTATCAGTTCGCTTATTAAACATCCCCTGGTATTTCGGGGTCGGGACCATCGCCACAGTGCCGATGGCAGCGAATTGCGTCTGCCTTTCGGTCAGACCAATCTGGATAAAGCCTGTGCAGGCGGTGTGCCTGCCTCTGGCGTGCTGAGTATCAGAGCACTTGCCGGGCAAGGCGAACTACAACTGCTGAATAATGTGCTGTTGCAAAAAGCCGGGACGCAAAAGCGCATTATCTGGTTGCCCAACCGGTTGCAATTAAACCCAAACTGGATGTGCCAAACGCCCTATCAGCAACAATCCTGGGTAGTCAACACCCCTAACGAAGCAGATGCCTTATGGGCTTGCGAACAGGCCATTCGCAGCCAGGCCTGTTGTTGTATAGTGATTTACCTTGCACAGGTAGAACCCAAGGCAGCGCGGCGCCTGCAGGTACTGGCGAGGCAATACGACTGCCTGGTGGTCCTGGTACATCCCGGTAACAGGAGCCCGGGCGCGTTGCCGGTAAACATTGATATGGCGCTGAGCTTTGATATGCGGCAGTGGTTTGTTGATTTACACCGGGTAACCGGTGCCTGGCCGCAACAGCATATTGCCATTGAACACCCGCTTCCGGCTTCTAACGATGCCATTGTCAACGCGTTCAGGCAGTTCAGTAGCAACGACGTAACTGCCATTCACGAAGTCAGTTAGTCTAATGCACTGGCTCTACCTGCACTTTCCGCGTCTGCAGCTCGATCTCTTCGAGCAGCTTCATCCTGAGCAAACCGGGCCAACGGTAGTGATTGACGGAACCGACAATACCGTGTGCCAGTTATCGGCAGCGGCCCTCACTGCTGGTATTAAACCAGGCATGGGCTTAGCAGAAATAACCGCCATTCATGCACAAACCTGTATTATTGAATATGCCGCCAATAGCGAAAATTGTCAGCTAGAGCAGCTGGCTACCACCCTTTATGCGATTGCCTCCGACATTGTCTGCGTTGCCAGCAATGGCATCGCCATTAATCTGAGTCCGCTGGAACTTTATTATCAGGGGCTGGATAATTTCATGGCGTTATGCAAACGATCCCTAACCGTCCGGCAAGTGCACTTTCACTATGGCTCCGGCGCTACCATCGAAATTGCCCGGGTGCTGGCCCGCAGTCATTTTGACCGGGTAGAGAGCGAGCCGAGTCTGGCTCTAAATCACCTTAAAAATTGTTCGTTACAGGCCACTGAGCTCCCCAGCAAAGAAAAAGAGCAGTTAAACCGCATTGGTATACGCACGCTGGGGCAACTTATTGCGTTACCGCTGGATGAAATTGGCAAACGTTTTAATAACCAGATCATTACTTATTTGCTGGCTATAAAGGGCGTAAAGCAGCCGCCATACAGCTTATTTCATCCACGAAAGGTATTCAGTCAGTACCTGGAGCTGCCATATGCGGTAGAGTCTGCGCCAAGATTAAGCCGTTATATTGCTATTGTGCTGGCCAATAATTGTGCATACCTGCAAAAGCGCAATCTGGCCACCGATACCTTACAGTTTGAACTTCAGCAACGGGAACACGATAACCTGATGTTTAAAGTTAACGCCGGTACCCCTCACCACCATTTAAGTGAGTGGCAAATGCTGATTGATCTTAAGCTTGAGCAACTGAAACTCGACTCGCCGGTCACCTCGCTCACCCTAACCTGTGATCAACTGGTTGAGTTTGACCCGGAAAACCTGTCGTTGCTGCAAAGCAGCTATTCAAGACACGCTGAAAATATGCTGTTGGGCAAACTGCTGGCCAGACTCGGCAGCGACAGTGTGAAAACCGTTGAACAGGTTAATGAACACCGTCAGGACTATGTTGTGCAACAGGCTTGCGCACTCCATAAGGCACCGGCCTGTTCAGAAGCTAACGGCCTGCAACCGGTCTGGCTGATGGTTCAACCTCAACCGCTAACCGAGCAGACTCAAATTGTCTACGGGCCGGAGCGGGTGCACACTGGCTGGTGGGATGATCACCCGGTAAAGCGGGACTATTTTTTAGCCTTAACCGGTAAAGGTCAGCGCTTGTGGGTGTATCGGGATGATCAGCAACACTGGTACGTGCACGGGTACTTCGGCTGATTATGTTTGCTGAACTGGTTTGCCAAAGTAACTTCTCATTTTTAGAAGGGGCTTCTCATCCCGAAGAGCTGGTTAATACCGCCGCTTTTCTGGGTTATGAAGCCATTAGCATTTGCGATGAGTGTTCAGTGGCCGGAGTGGTCAGAGCCCATGCAGAAATCAAGGCGAATGGCTTACCCATAAAGCTGATTGTTGGCAGTGTGTTGCATCTGGCGCCGGGTTTGAGAGTGTGTTTACTGTGCCCGGATAAAACGGCTTATGCCGAGCTCTGCCGTATTATCACCAATGCACGGCGGCGCAGTGAAAAAGGCCATTACGCCTTATCAGAATGGGATCTCAAATCGGTTAAGTCGTGTTTGGCTATCTGGTTACCGGCGTATAACAATAACGATAATCATTGGGCAGAATTTTTTGCTAAGTTCTTCAGTAAACGTTGTTGGATTGGCGTATCGCGTTTATTAAACGGTAATGATAACGCTCATTTCGCCGCGGCAATGTCGCTGAGCGAAGAGTATTGTTTTCCTCTGGTAGCCACCAACCAGGCGCTCTTTCATCACCCCGACCGCCAACACACTCAGCATGTTCTGCACGCCATTCGCACACGCAGTACGGTGGCAGGGTTAGGCCGCGATGGATTACCTAATCAGGAGCGCAGCCTCAAAACACTCACTAAACTCACCCGCTTATACCCTAAGGCGTGGTTAAGCGAGAGTGTGAGTATTGCCAGGCGTTGTCAGTTTAGTTTGGATGAGCTTAAGTATCAGTACCCCAGCGAGCTCGTGCCAAACGGGTACACGGCAACCAGCTATCTTCGCCACTGCGTTGAAGCCGGGATTAAAAAGCGGTTTAAACAAGGTGTACCGCAATCTATCCGAGAGATCATCGAAAAAGAGCTGGCATTGATCCGTTCGGAGCAATTTGAATACTTCTTTCTGACCATTTACGACATTGTGCAATTCGCCAAAGAGCAAGGTATTTTGTATCAGGGGCGGGGCTCTGCAGCAAACTCCATAGTGTGTTATTGCCTGGAAATAACCGCTGTAGATCCGCGCCAGATCAATGTTCTGTTCGAACGTTTTATCTCTAAGGAGCGTAACGAGCCGCCGGATATTGATGTGGATTTTGAGCATGAACGCCGTGAAGAGGTGATCCAGTATATATACGGCAAGTATGGCCGCGAACGGACTGCGCTGGCAGCCAGTGTTTCGACCTTCCGATTTAAAAGTGCGTTTCGGGAAGTTGGCAAGGCATTAGGGCTGCCCGAATCGCTACTTGGTTATTGGCTCAAGCAATTTAACCTTCGCGATCGAACCCTTGGCTGGCAAAGCCAATTGCAGGAACTGGGCATCGATCAGGACAGCCGTACCGTTAAGCAGTTAATAACTTTAACGCAAGAGATTATAGGCTTTCCCCGTCATTTATCTCAGCATGTAGGCGGCTTTGTCATTTCTGCTGGCCCGCTATACGAGCTGGTGCCGGTTGAAAATGCCGCCATGGCAGATCGCAGCGTGATTCAGTGGGACAAAGACGACCTGGAGTCTTTGGGGCTGCTAAAGGTGGATGTGCTGGCGCTGGGGATGCTCACCGCTATACGTAAAACCTTTTCACTGATCAGCGATCGCTACCAACAGGATATATCTATACCTTTTATCTCTGCCCATGGCAGGGATAAGCAGGTGTTTAGTGCCATTTGCAACGCCGATACTGTGGGTGTTTTTCAGATTGAGTCCCGCGCGCAAATGACCATGCTGCCGCGATTAAAACCCGTTTCTTATTATGATCTGGTAGTGCAAATAGCGATTGTCAGACCTGGCCCTATCCAGGGTGACATGGTGCACCCTTATTTGTTAAGAAGACACGGAAAAGAGCCGGTCAGCTATCCTTCTGATGAAGTAAAGTCGGTCCTGTGCCGAACCATGGGGGTACCTATTTTTCAGGAGCAAGTGATCCAGTTAGCCATGGTTGCTGCAGGGTTTACCGGCGGCGAAGCCGATCAGCTAAGAAGAGCCATGGCTAGCTGGAAGAAAAACGGCAAGTTACGCCAGTTCAGAAGCAAGTTGATTGATGGTATGACTCAGAGAGGCTACAAGCCGCAATTTGCCGAACAACTCTTTGAACAAATTTGTGGCTTTGGCGAATACGGCTTTCCTGAGTCTCATTCTGCTTCGTTTGCAGTACTGGCTTACGCCTCAGCCTGGCTTAAGTATTATTACCCGGTGGAGTTTTATGTTGGGTTGCTTAACAGCTGGCCAATGGGCTTTTACTCACCGGCGCAACTTGTTCAGGATGCTGCCCGACATCAGGTTTATGCTTTGCCGGTTGATATCAATGAAAGCAGTATTGATCACACTGTTATTGATAATCACCACTTCAGACTGGGTCTGAGACAAGTGAATGGCTTATCGGACAAAGCCATGAATACACTGATATCACAGCGCCCGGAAAAAGGCTTTACCAGCCTGACTGAGATTAAATCTCTTGGCCTTAATCGTAATGAGCTGGCGGCGCTGGCCAGCGCTAACGCCTTAACAGCTCTGGCTAAAGACCGGTTTAACACCCGCTGGCAGTTAATGGACTCGCAAATGACACTACCTTTATTGAAAGATCAGACTGAGATCACCCCGCAGATAACGGCCCCTACTGCAGTTGAGGATCTTATCGAAGATTACGCGTCGCTTAATCTGTCTTTGGCGCAGCATCCTGTCAAACTGCTTTTAGCGCAACACCCTATTCATCATCTGACACTGGCAAATGAGATATTAACCAAAGCACATAAATCCCCTATTCGAGTGGTTGGTTGCGTGGTGGGCCGACAAGCGCCGGGGACTGCCGGTGGAGTAACCTTTATGACGCTCGAGGATCATACCGGTAATCTGAACGTGATAGTTTGGCAGAGTACGGCACGACTGCAGAAAAAGGCCTTTATCAGCAGTAAGATCCTTGAGGTAAGAGGAATATTGGAACGTTCAGAAGAAGGCGTAACCCATATCATTGCCGGTAAACTTATCGATCACAGTGATAAGCTTGATCAATTGCTGATGCACTCCAGGGACTTTCATTAGTAATGGTTTGCTACGCACATAAGAAAATACGTATATAACGAAAAAACGTCTATAAAACAACCAACCTTTGCCGTAGTCTAGTGTTATGGATGTATCAAACCACACTTTGTTATGTATTACATTAAGGGGATAGCTTCTGTAGTGAGCCGCCTTGCAATAGTCTTTTTGCTCATCGCAGGAACCTGTAGCCGCGCCGACACCATTGTTATCGGGACGCAGAATTTTCATTATTACCCTCATTATGATTTCACATCAAAAGATGACAAAGGCCTTGCCTGGGCAATTTTTGAGGCTTTTAGAGCCACGACCAAACACGAGTTTGTTTATATCTCTATGCCAGTACTCCGACTACAAAAAGAACTGGCCAAGGGCAGTGTCGATTTTATCTATCCGGATAACCCAAAATGGTATAACCCCATTATCAGTAATACGCTCAAAACCTTTAGTCAACCAGTCACACGCGCATTAGGCGGCACCATTATGCGCCCTAAAAAGGTGGGTGGTGGAATTGATAATATTCGTCGCCTCGCTATGCCTTTGGGCTTTACCCCAGTCAACTGGCAAGACAGGGTAGATAAACATCTAACCCATCTTATCCGGGTAAATGATACGCTCAATGCACTGGAACTCATCGCGATGGACAGAGCGGATGCAGCCAATCTCGAATACCATGTCACTCAACATATTGCTTCTCAGCAGCCAGCACTTGGCAAGTTTACACTGGACCCTAAATTACCCCATGATGGCGTTGCCTTTATGTTAGCGACAATCAACCATACTCACTTGCTGGCTGAATTTAACGCTTTCCTTAGATCCCACCACGCATTAATTAAACAACTCCACAAGCAATACAGAATCAGACCACCAGAAACGATTCTTAACGACTTAAGAGATCAATACTATTAATGCTAATTTATTCAGATTCTCTGCGCTCGTGTCTGACCGCAGACAGTGCAGACGCCACTATTCCCGTTGGTACGGCAATTAAGCCCAAACCAATCATGAGTACACAAAACGTAAACATTTTGCCACCGAGTGTAATGGGATAGATATCGCCATATCCTACTGTTGTCAGAGTGGCAACAGACCACCACAAGCTGTCGAAGATCGAGCGAAACACATCAGGTTGTGCCGCATGTTCGAAATGATAAATACCCACTGCGGATAGGTATAACAGCACAAAGCTAGCCAGCGTAAATATAACCAACTCTTCTTTCGCCATATATAAAGCGCGGGTAAAACGATGAAATGCCGTGTTGTATCTTGCCAGCTTGATTAGCCTTGCAAGCCTTAACAATCTGAGTAATCGCAAGGTTGTGAGATCGACGGTAAACGCCAGAAAGAATGGCAAAATAGCAATCAGATCGACTACCCCGTAAAAACTGAAAATAAACTTTAATTTTTCACGTGCCAGATAGATTCTGGTTAAATATTCAAGGGTAAACAAAGTTACTATGACGTATTCAGCATACCGTAGCCATTGGCGGTGCCGGGCACTTAAATCAGGAAGTGTTTCCATTGAAAAAGTGACCACTGAAAACAGAATCAGACTGGTAATGATGATCGAAAAAACGGAGGAATCCAATATTGTCGTTGATGAGTTATTGCTCATATCAATGTCCATTCAGGGCTTACTTAACCAGAGGGCCAATTTCCATTGATTAAATTATAAGCCCTTAACAATCCATATTCGTCGCCTTACAGTGAAAATGCAAATGTGTTTGGCAACTTCAGTAGTCTGTGTACTATAGTTAAATTATTACCCACAGCGTTAAGTAATGATGATGTACTCACTGGCTCGCCAACTCTCATGCTCTTTTTTATTGCTGGTTTCTTCAGCATTATCGTTGAATACATCGTGTGCAGAGACTTACGTAGTAGCGTCACAAAACATCGCCTATTACCCTCATTATGAGTTCTCTGCAGTCAAGGACCGAGGCTATGCATGGGCGTTACTAGAGGCTTTCGCAAGCGACCGCGGGATTAAATTTGAATACGTCAGCATGCCGGTATTGCGTCTGCAGATCGAGCTTGAAAAAGGTAACGTTGATTTTGTTTATCCGGACCATCCTACCTGGACTAACCCGGTAAACGACAATGCCACTAAACATTTCAGCGCACCGTTGACGGAGAGTCTGGTTGGGACATTTGTAAAGCCAGAGCGATTTGGCCAGGGCCTTTCTGCCATACGAAAAGTGGCCATTGTATTGGGCTTTTCCCCTTTATACTGGCAGGAACGTATCGACAGTGGTCAAACCAAGCTTATTTCTGTAGCAGATAATAAATCAGCCATTTATATGGCGCAGTGGGACAGAGCTGATGCCTTTGATATGGATTACTACGTGGCTCAGTATCTGATGCAGAAACTCGATGATGTAGATGACTTCAAACTCGACCCTGATTTACCTGTTACCGTAGTCGAATTTTGTTTATCTACGGTCAAAAACCCTGAACTCTTAATCGAACTGAACGAGTTTATAGCCAGTAATCCGGGGATCATTGCTATGCTCAAAGCCCGTTATAATATCGGTAACGCCCGTTACCGGCTTGAGTCAATCCAGGCTGGATTGCCATAGGGTTTATTGTTAGTGCTTTTTGTGGCGCGTTTATACGCCTTACGGTTGCAGGATGACGGTTCTTTGTTTTATTAAATTAAGAGAGCTCTCACATGGGGGTGAAGAACGGTGCTTCGTAAAAGCATGGCGAATGCCAGTGGCATTCGACAAGTAATGAACGCGAGCCATGGATGGCGAGCTGGATGCCCGCTACAGGGACGTATCACTAAAGGACGCTGTTCGAAGAGTTTTAATGTATCCGTCCGGTGATCCCACCTAGTCTTTAGCAACCTGCCATGGTAGTAGTGGGTCGACATCGGCTTCCGGTTGGCTCAGCAACTCCAGACTTTTCATCACATATTCGAACACGTTGAGGTTATTGGCCTTGGCGGTTTCGATGATGCTGTAGAGGATGGCACTGGCGTTTGCGCCGGTAGTTGTCTGGCTGAACAGCCAGTTTTTCCTGCCAATGACGAACGGTTTTATTGCTCGCTCTGCACGGTTGTTATCAATGCTGAGCTGGCCGTCTAGTGTGTATCGAACCAACTTATGCCATTGGTTCAAGCAATACTGTATCGCTTCACCCAGTTTTGTTTTCGGTAACACTTGTTGTGCTGATTTGGTTAGCCAGGTATGAAGTTGGCTCAGTAATGGCAGGCTCTTTTCCTGCCGTGTGGTAAAGCGTTGTTCTGCTGAGCTATCTTTTATCTGGGTTTCGATACGGTAGAGCTTTTGGATATGGTTTAGGGCCCAGTCGGCTTTACCACTGCCTTTATTACCCGCCCCTTTTTTGGCCTCCATGAACTTGCGTCTGGCATGAGCCCAGCAGCCGACCAAGGTGGCCTGGGTTTGTTCATAACCCGCGTAACCATCCACTTGTAGATAACCGTTATAGCCGCCAAGGAAGTCCACGGCACATTGCCCGGCCCGGCTATTGTGGTAGTCATACAGTACGATGTTCGGGATGGTTGTGCCTGGTATGTTTCCGTCGGGTGAATCAGCCCCTGTGGCATATAACCACATATAGCTCGTCGATTTATCCGCATCGACCACCTTCAGCGTGGTTTCATCCGCCTGGATAACCGGTTGCTGTAGCAGATGTTGATGAAGCTGGTCATAGAGCGGTTTAAACAACTCAGCACAGTGGATTATCCAGTCAGCCATGGTTTTGCGGCTAAGCTCGATACCGTGTTGTTTAAACATGGCTTCCTGTCGGTACAATGGCAGACCAAACTGGTATTTGCTGGTGATGATTTGGCTTAACAGGCTGGGCGTGGCATACCCTTTGGGGATAACACTGTGTGGCACCGGCGCTTGTTTGATAGTGTTGCTAGTACCGTCTTTGTCGCAGGTACGGCACGCATACTTCAGACGTACATGCTCAATCACTTTCACCTGAGCCGGGATAAACTGTAACTTCTCAGACTTATCTTCGCCGATGCAGTGCAACTCGCTGGCGCAGCAGTCACAGGTTTTGTCTGCTTCCGGGATATCGTGAACGATAACCTCGCGGGGTAAATCACTGGGCAATGGTTTACGCTTAGGTTTATTGCGCGTATAACTTATGGCTTCCTGCTCGGGTGTTTCAACCTCAGCAACCAGCTCTTCGGCCTCATTAAACAACTCACCCTGCCCAGGGTGGCCTTCAGTACTTTTACCGAACTGTTTATGCTGAGCAATGCGGAACTGCTCTTCCAGGTATTGATAACGCGATACCATCTGCGACAACATCTTTTTCAGTGTTGCCGGGTCGTCGGGGAGGTTCTCGATATCAATATTCATTGCTCTAGTATTACGCAATAACTGACTGATTACATGCCATTATTCAGATTATTTCGTGATCGATAATCGCTGCTTATGATCACCGGTTATAAGCCGGAAGCAGTGTAATGTAAGGGCTGATGGCCTATCACATCATAGCCGGATAACAGCCATTGCAACTGCTGTTCGCTCAGATGCATGTGCTGCAAATCAGCATCATTTGGCCATTTAAAGCGGTGCTTTTCGAGGCGTTTGTACCACAGCGCGAAGCCAGTTTTATCCCAATAGAGGATTTTGACTTTATCGCGCTTTTTATTACAGAAGACAAACAGGGCATCCCTAAACGGACTAAGCTGCATCTGTTGCTCAACCACCACAATCAGTCCGTTGATGGATTTACGGAAATCGACAATGTCCATGTACAGATAGATATCAGCAGGCTCGACGAACATCTTCATTCGTTAAGCGCCTTCATCAACGCCGCTACCCAATGCGGTTGTACGGTAATGGGTAAACTGAGTTGTCCCGCGCCATAATCCAGTGTTATCTGTTCGGCCGTTGTACACTCTCGGGATTCAACCGTGGTGACTTCGCGTTTCACCTGAACAAACTTGCTTTGCCTATGTTGCAAGCGAATATCACTGCGCCGGGCATAAAAGGTTTGGATATTGATATGTTGTTGTTGGCAGAATTCGACAGCCGACAGGCCACTCTGTTGTTGCTGTTTGAATAATTGTCGCCATTCTTGCTGGCTACGTTGAGGGTGTCGCATGGCATACTCCTTTTGAAAAGGACACCATGCCGTAGCTATTTCAGTATTTGAATGTGGAGATCACCGGACGCTCACGTTTTAATGGATATGACCCTCGATAGTTAGGTCTTCATAGGAGTGGCACGGTAGTGCCAGTCCTAAAAGCAAAAAACCCAGCTTTCGCTGGGTTCTTTGTTTTTCGAATTGGGAGCCTGGCGGTGTTCTACTCTCACATGGGGAGACCCCACACTACCATCGACGCTAACGTGTTTCACTTCTGAGTTCGGAATGGATTCAGGTGGGACCACGTCGCTATTGCCGCCAGGCAA